>Ga0209123_1000107_pt1 | contig 133237 bp, 119 predicted proteins | sample BarGraIncu00431A_FD_184500 | JGI IMG/M metagenome (GOLD analysis project Ga0209123, IMG submission 184500) | Arctic peat soil microbial communities from Barrow, Alaska, USA - Barrow Graham LP Incubations 004-31A (SPAdes) (version 2) | ecosystem: Environmental > Terrestrial > Soil > Wetlands >... | reverse complement strand
CCTCCATTACTTTACATTATAATACATCACGTAACATCACGCAACAACAAAATGAAAAATTAGACAAAAAAATAAGCCATATCATGGCTAATAATGATTTTTATACCACACAACTGTCAAAGACCCGATTAAGTGTATTTCTAATAATATCGGGTATTTCTCTTTTTGTTGCATGGCTGCCAGACATAATAACTTCCCTTGTGAATGGAAAATCGTTAACACTTATAGAAATATATACAACAGAAATCACTTATGTATTAGATATGGGAATTATAAGTCCGATGATATTTATTTGCCTATTTCTTCTTAAAAAGCAAGATGGACTTGGAGATATTTTGCTCGCCATCATTTTAAAAATGTGTGAAATCATTTTGATATTAAACTTTACAGAAATATAAAACAGTAGATTTATGAACATTAATAAAGAACAAGGATTTGACCTTTCAAGGTGCATTGTGATTGGGGATAGGTGGAGTGATATGATGGCAGCACAAAAAATTAATATGGGGAAAATACTTGTAAAATAACTCTGAGAATATCTCGGAGTTTTTTATTTTTTTTCTACAAAATGTGAAGGATAATTATGGATGTTTGTTGAATTATGTAAATGGATTGTTTAGGCACTGCAATAATATAAGATAAATTAACATGATATATTAATTATGGCAAATGAGCTTTCTAATAAATATGTATTACATTATAGGGGGGTAAAACTGTGAAACTAAGGGGTATAAAAATTAATAAAAAAATAGTAATTGGTATTGTTGTTGTAATTTTAATAGTTAGTTCAGCTGGGACCTGGAAAGTTATTAGGGATAAAAAAATTAAGCTTGCAGCAGATCAAAAGAATTCAATGAAAGCAAAAGTTGTGGCTTTTGAAATGGTTACTGGCTCAGGAACTATAAAATCTTCTAACAAATTTGAGGTAACTCCAGCAGTAATGGGTAAAATTAAAAAGGTTTATTTTAAAGAAGGCGATAAAGTAAAAACAAAGGATTTAATGTTTGAAATAGATAGTTCAGGAGCGCAGGCAAATCTAGATAAGCTTACGAATGCTATGCAGCAAGCTAAATTAGAACAAAATAACAATTTGTCTCTATTAGGAAAATTAACATCAACGGCGCCAATTAGTGGGCAGATATCAAATATACTTGTAAAAAAAGGGGATATAATTTCAAAGGGTACTCCTGTAGTCACTATAGCTGACAGATCCAAATTAAAATTAACGGTGCCTTTTAATAGTGAGCAAATAAAAAGCATTACAATTGGGCTTAAAGCAATAGTATATTTAGACGCTACAAGCCAGTCTGTAACAGGAATAGTATCATATATAAATCCTGGCTCACATGCTACAGAACAAAGTGGTAAATTATTTAGTGTAGAAATTTTAATAGACAATCCTGGTGCAATAAAAGATGGACAAAAGGCTAGTGCAGAGATTAATGGGGCTAGCGGACCTATCTCAAGTCCAGAAAGTGGGTTGTTATCCTATGCTATCAGTCAAGTTATACAAAGTGATTCTGATGGTAAAGTAGATATCATAGATTTAAAGGAAGATCAATTTGTAAATAAGGGCTCTATGCTTATGACTCTTAGCAATGAGATTGTAGTAGCTGCAAAGGATGCATCAGAGTTAAAGATAAAGGATCTTCAAGCACAGCTTGATTATGCAAGAAAACAACTTGAAGACTATAAAATATATTCACCTATGGATGGAACAATATCAAAACAGGATATAAAGGTTGGGGAAATACCCAAAAGTGGGGAGGCAATTTCCTACTTATCTGATTTAGCGCATATGGAACTTGTGGTTTCTATAGATGATATTGATATTACAAAGATTAAATTAGGACAAAAGGCAAGTGTTGTGGTTGATGCACTTCCGAGTACCGCCACTAAGCCTTTAGAACTTCTGGTTACAAAGATTTCAGTGGAAGGAACTACAGTAAATGGTACAACTACTTATCCTGTAACTTTTGCAAATATTAATGTAGCGCAGGTTAAAAGTGGGATGAATGCAAATATAGAAATAAAAGTTACTAAATAATTAATGGGGCTGGTGAAGTAATGGATGTGGTTATTGAAGCTATAAAATTGTGTAAGACCTTTAAATTAGGGGATATGGAAGTAGAAGTACTTAATAACATAGATTTAAATATACATAAAGGTGACTTTGTTTCGATTATGGGACCTTCCGGCTCAGGAAAGAGTACACTATTATATCTTCTTGGGGGCCTTGATAAGCCTAGTTCAGGGAGTATAAAAATAAATGGAAGAGAACTATCAATAATGAAAGATAAAGAACAAAGTATAATGCGAAGAAGAGACGTGGGCTTTGTATTTCAATTTTATAATCTCATTCCTAACCTAGATGTAGAAGAAAATATTATGCTCCCAATACTATTGGACGGAAAAAGAATGAAAGACTATAAAGATAGACTAGATGAAATATTAAATATTGTTGACCTTACTAGCAGAAGAAAGCATACTCCTAGAGAGCTTTCTGGAGGACAGCAGCAGAGAGTTGCAATAGCAAGAGCGTTAATTAATGAACCGGATGTTATCTTTGCTGATGAACCTATAGGAAATTTGGATAGTAAATCAGGAACAGATGTCATGAAACTTTTACAAAAAATAAACATACAAAATAATAAGACCATTGTACAGGTAACTCATTCAAAGGAAGCTGCAGAATATGGACAAAAAATAATTTATGTTAGAGATGGAAAGATACAGCAAAATATAATTTAAAAGTTCAAACTATGACTGGACGGTGGTAAAATGAAAATAATTGTTATATTTATTTTAAAAAACATAAAGGAAAAGAAATTTAGGACTTTTCTCATAGTATTTTCAATTACGATGTCAGCTGCTTTATATTTTGCTTCTAATGCAATGTCAACTACTATAGTAGACATGTATTCAAGCTTAATGAAAAGCTACGTAGGTAGTTCAGAAATTATAGTAACAGCAGATGAAAAATCGCCCTCAGGATTTTTGTTCGTGAATAAGGCTGATTCTATTAAAGGGGATATGGAGTATATTATTGGCGCGATTGAGCTCACAGGGTCTTTTAAAGATTCAAAGGATAAGGATATAAATATAAACATTAATTTAAATGGATATGATCTAAAAGAATTGCAAATACTTAATCCCTTAGTACTTGAAAATGAAGTGAGTCCAGAAAGTTTTGCTGGTAAAAAAATTATTATTAGCAAAGTTACCTCAGAGAAATATAAACTTAATTTGGGAGATTATATAAATATAGATATAAAAGATGGCAGGTCCAAATTTAAAATTGTAGGCATAGCAAAAGTTGCAGGGCTTTTTTTATCAGAAAAGCAGAACACTATGGGCATAGTTCCAAAGGATGCGCTATATAATATGGCGGAAGGTAGAGGTAAAGTTTCAATTCTGTATATTAAAACCAAAGATCCTCTCCAAAAGCAAAATGTTATAGATGAATTATCAAAGCTTTATAAGGATTATTCTGTAAGAGAACCAATAACTGATAAAGAATTAAAAAGGGCTTCTGATAGTATAGTAGTTCCCCTAAATATGATGGGGCTTGTTGTCTTGGCTATTAGTATATTCATAATTTACTCTGCTTTCAAAGTAATAACTGCAGAAAGACTACCTATAGTTGGTACCTTTAGAAGTATTGGTGCAACAAAAAAAATGATGGATTTAGTACTTTTAGGAGAGAGTTTAATATATGGTATTATTGGTGGAATAACAGGGGTAATAGTAGGCTTTGGAGTATTGTATTTAATGGCTACTATAGTTGCTCAAATGTTCGGGGGAGTAAAGACTATCATGAGATATAACACAACTCAAATGGTAGGTGCCTTTATTTTAGCAATTATACTATCCCTGGTAAGCTCGATGCTTCCAATAATAAGAGTATCTAAAATATCTGTTAAAGACATTATATTAGGTGATGTTACAAGAAGTGAGAAAAACAAAACTTGGAAATGGATTTTTAGTATCATCGCTATTATATTTGCTATGATAGCACCTCGGGTTGCATCTAAAAATCTAGCCTTTTTAATGGATGGATTATCTATGATACTTATATTAATAGCAACAGTTTTTTTGATACCCTATATAACTATTTTTTTTGTAAAAATCCTTGGGAGGCTTTATAGCTATATTTTTGGAAATGAAGGAGTTATTGCAGTTAAAAATTTAAAAGGTAATAAGAGTGTTCTTAATAATATTGCCCTTTTGGCTATAGGGATGTCTGCTTTTCTCATGATAAATGCAGTTAGTAGTAGTCTTGCTATTGAGGTTCCTAGACTTTATAAGCAAATGAATTTTGAAATATTTGTTAGAGGTAGCGATTTAACTGATGAATTTCAAAATAAGATTAGAAATGTAAAGGGAGTAAAAGGAGTTTATGGAGTTTATCAAGCCTACCAAGTGAAAATTAGTAATACTAAAGAAACCATTGGTGAATTGGATGGGATAAGCAAGAACAAATTTTTAGACTATTATGATATGAAATTCTTTGGGGACAAAGAAACCATGCTTACTGAACTTTCTATGGGTAGAAATATGATTATAGCAAAAACCTTAGGTGATAGTCTGAATTTAGTAAAAGGAAATAAGGTTATCTTAGAAATAAACAAAAGAAAAAGAGCGTATACTGTGGTGGGAATTGTTGATTATCAGTGGAATAATGGGAATATTGCTTTCATATCCGATAAATATTTTAAACAGGACTTTAAAGTAGAACAATACTCGCAGTTTTCTGTTAAAACAAGTATAGGAGCCAGTGAAGTAAAGAAACTCATTGATAAAAAGTATTCTAAAAATGGAATTTATGCAGATACTCTTGAGGAGATGACTATTAGAAATGTTCAAGATAATGCTCAGTTTATGGTATTATTAAATGGCTTTGCAATTATGGCAATGGTAATTGGAAGTTTTGGAATAATTAATAATTTTATGATTAGTTTTATGGAGAGAAAACGTTCTATGGCTATGTTTCGTTCCTTAGGAATGAGCAAAAATCAAAACATAAAAATACTTTTTATTGAATCCTTAACAGGGGGAGTTATAGGCGGAGTAACTGGGATTTTCTCAAGCGTTTTACTGATTAACATTGTTCCATACTTAGCATATTCTTCTTCAAATTTCTTAATTCCAATGCATTATTCCATAAAAACCTTCGCTATAGCATTTGTACTGGGAATAATTGTTATGATTATAGCTTCAATAGGACCTGCTTCAAAATCTTCGAAGCTCAATATTATAGATGCTATAAAATATGAATAATAAAAAAGGAGCATTAAGCTCCTTTTACTTTGTCCTAACTGAAATAAAACATTATGTAGAATAGAGGATTTTTAAATAATTAGTCGAATAAAAATCATAATAGGTATATAAAACAATTAAAAAGGGGAAATATAAATGGAAAAGCTAAATTCTGACAATGAGATATTAAATTCGTTCAATAATATGCTACCTTATTTGCCATACTTTTTTGATGACGATGTATCTTTTGGGATAGCGGATACAGAAAAATATTTAAAAGTACAGTGTAATCCGAACTTGAATTTGAGATTAAAAGAAGGAGATAGAATACCCGAGGGTGGAGCGGTTCTTATGGCTATGAAAAATGATAAAATACTTATTAAAAATGTGCCAAAAGAAGTATATGGAGTTCCATTTAGATCATATGCAATTCCTATTCATAATGAACAGAATAAAGTGGATGGGTGCATTGTTATAGGAAAAAGTTTAGTGAAAAGAAACGAATTAATAAACATTTCTCAAACTTTGTCATCAGCTCTTGGTCAAATATCAATTGCTATTAATAATCTTTCATCAGGAGTACAAAATGTAGTTAACATGAATGATGATATAACTTTAAAAGTTCAAGAGGCAGATGAAAACTCAAAGGATACAGATAAAATTCTTAGTTTCATTCAAGCAATATCCTCTCAAACAAATATGCTAGGTTTAAATGCTGCTATTGAAGCTGCAAGAGCTGGGGAGGCTGGAAGAGGGTTTAAAGTAGTCGCAACAGAAATTAGAAAATTATCAACTTCAACCAGTGAATCAGTTAAAAAGGTGGATGATGTATTGAAAAACATTGCTGCCTCAATAAAAAGTATAAATGAAAAAATAAGTAAATCTACTGGAGTATTTGAGGCGCAAGCAGCAACGCTTCAAGAAATAGCCGCATCCCTTCAGGAATTAAATTTAACAGCTGAAATGATGCAAAATATATCTGAAAAAATTTAATAAATGAAACCAAAGCGGCAATGGGGAATGTAATTTATACCGTTGCCGTTTAACTATGTTGGATGTACTTTCACAAGTTTTAGAAATACAGTAACTCTCATCATAACCTCTCAGTATCTAATAATAAATATCGCTATATCCAGCGGTGTCTATCATAATTTTTTTTGACTTTAATAATGTTTTCTTGTTCCTAAAATAACTATCTCATGATAGCCCGCAAACTGATTACTTACATAATTTTAATATGATATAATGTTACATAAGATACAGCTTATAAAATAATAAGAAAGGGGTTATGATTTTTGTATGAATTCATGGATTTCGATTATTTAACTGATGAGGAAATTGACCTAATTATTGAAGAAAAGGCACCAGAATATGAATCTAAAGGGTATGTGCCAGCATACAAATACGAAGTGCGGTTACATAATGGTGATGTTAGAATAGGTAGAATAGACATCAGAATTGGATATAATAAGAATACCTATTATGGTGGAAATATTGGATATGAGATTGAAGCAGCATATAGAGGAAATTATTATGCTACAAAAGCTTTTAAGCTAATAAAACAAGTTGCCCTAGCACATGAAATGGACAAAATTATAATAACATGTAGCCCAAATAACACAGCATCAAGAAAGACCTGTGAAAATGTAGGAGCAAGATTAATTGAAATAGCACAATTACCCTCTGATAACGAGATGTATAAATTAGGGCATAGACAAAAATGTAGATATGAGTGGATGTTATAATGATTTATGTTGCCTAGTAAAAAAATACAGAAATATTAATAGTTTATAAAACAGTTGAGATGTACAACTGTTTAATGTTACAATTATTATGAGGTGATAAAATGAACAACAAAGGAAGCCAATATTTAAGAGAACTAATTAGAGTACTTGTTAGAAATCTTGGTATACTAGAAAAAAGTGAATCTACATGTTGTGGAACAACAGTAGCACAGTGCCATGCAATAGTGGAGGTTGGTATAGCAAAAGAAATATCACTTAATGAACTTGCTGAATTATTAGCATTAGATAAAAGCACAATGAGTAGAACAATAAATAATTTGGTAGAGTCTAATTTGGTGATTAGAGAATTACACCCCGAAGATAGAAGATACGTTACAATTAGATTAACAGATGGAGGCAAGGATGCATTTGATAGTATTGAAGGCAGCATGGGGAAGTATTACAATAGCATTTTCTCATCAATACCTGAAGAAAAAAGAGAGCAGGTACTTGAAAGCCTGCAACTAGTTATAGATGCGGTAAAACAAAATAAGTGTTGTTAATTGATAGGATATTTTTAGCAAAGAGATTTAAGGTAATGGTTCAATTAAAATGTCGAAATATTTATATGCAAAACAGTTGTAATATGCAACTGTTTTATGTTACAATTATTATGAGGTGATAAGAGAACAATAAACAATTAATTGAAAGGGGTATAATTATGGATAAAAATATCAAAGGTCAAGTTAAAGCTTATTACGGTGGTATAGCAAAAAAAGTAAGTATCAATTCTAAGGCGTCTTGCGGCTGTGGTACTTCTTGTTGTGGAGATATTGCTAATGACTCTAACATTTATACAAGAGAATTTATTGAGGATTTACCGGCAGAGGCTATTAATGCATCACTTGGATGTGCAAACCCTGTTGTTCTAGCAAATCCTCAAAAGGGTGAAATAGTTCTTGATTTAGGTAGTGGGGGAGGAATAGATGTATTCATATCATCTAAATACGTAGGTGAAACAGGTAAGGTTTATGGACTTGATATGACAGATGAAATGCTTGAACTTGCTAACAAAAACAAAGAAAAGATGGGTGCAACTAATGTTGAGTTTATTAAAGGCTATATAGAGGATATCCCCCTTAAGGATGAAACCATAGATGTTATTACTTCAAACTGTGTAATTAATCTTTGTGAAGATAAAGAATCTGCATTAAGAGAGGCTTATAGAGTTTTGAAACAGGGTGGTAGGCTCGCTATAGCAGATATAGTTCAACTTAAAAATGTTTCAGAGGACATAAGGAATAACGTGCAAATGTGGGTAGGATGCATTGCGGGAGCCTTAGATATCAAAATATATGAAGAAATACTTAAAAAAGTTGGGTTTAAAGGTGTTGAAATTACACCAGTAAATATATATACAAAAGAGATCATTGAAAGTATTGCAGAGCAGAAAAATTTAGGGGATGTATATAATCAGATGGATGCGGAACTTCTTGATGGTGCTTATGCAGGAGCTCATGTTAAAGCATATAAATAATAGATTTTTATAAGTTACTCTAATTTAACTCGGTGATTTTTCACCGAGTATTTTTATATATAGGGAATAAATATAAGGAAAATTTTCACATATATTTGAACAGAAAAGTGTGTTAAAATAGGGAATATAGAGCAAAAAATTATTAATTGAGCAAATATTTATTAATGACTCATATAAATTAATAATAAATAAGGGAGGCATATTACATATGGATTTAATAATGGAAATATATGAAAAAGATATTGGTTACAATTATGAAGATATAGATATTGCCTATAAGCTTAGGAAAGCATCAAGATCAATTGTACTAAATGATTCACATAAAATAGCCTTGTTATATGTATCAAAAAATAACTATCACAAGCTACCAGGTGGAGGAATTGAAGCAGGAGAAGATATAAAAACTGCTTTAAATCGTGAAGTGATGGAAGAAGCTGGAGTTAATATTAATGTTTTAGGTGAAATAGGTACGATCATAGAATATAGAAATAAGCATGAAATGCTACAAATCTCATATTGCTATTATTCTGAAGTCAAGGGTGATATTAAAGAACCATCTTTTACAGAGGAAGAAACAAATAGTGGGTTTAAATTAAAATGGGTTACCTTAGATGATGCTATATCTATGCTTGAAAATGATGCGCCAGATAATTATCTTGGAAAATTCATTCAGTGTAGAGATTTACTGTTTTTAAAAAGTGCAAACTGTATTTTAAACAATAACAATATATAATAAATATTAGAAATTCAATATTTATTATAGTCAGGGGATGAAAATTGAAAATATACATAACAAGACATGGAGCAACGAAATGGAATAGTGAAAACAGGATGCAGGGCTGGCAAGATTCTGATTTAACTGAAAAAGGCATTAATAATGCTAAAAAACTAGGTGAGAGTTTATATGATATAGATTTTGATTATATTTACTGCAGTCCACTAGGGAGAGCTTTTGATACGGCAAAATACATTAGAGGAAATAAGAATACGGAAATAATTAAAATTGAAGATTTAAAAGAAATGGGATTTGGTATATGGGAGGGCATGGATAATGAAAAAGTAAAAGAATTATATCCCACCCAGCAGTTTAATTTCTGGAATAAGCCTCACTTGTATGAACCTGAAGAAGGGGAAAGTTTTGATGAATTAATTCAAAGGGTAAAAAAGGCATTATATGATATTATAGATAATTCTACTGGTGAGAATATTTTAATAGTAACACATACAGCTGTAATAAAGGCAATCTATTCAATAATCAAGAATTATTCTATTGAGGATTTTTGGAGTAAACCATTTATGTATGATACATGTTTAACTGTACTCGAAGTGGGAAATAAGAAAATCGAAATTATTCTAGAGGCGGATATCTCACATTTAGATTAGATTATTGTTACTTAAATTTTGAAAAAGAGGGTGTTATTATGTATCAAACAGTAGAATATAAAAAAGATGATTTTTGTATTACAACTGATTATCAAAAGATAGATTTTGATGCTGTTTGTTCACTTCTTGGGAAATCTTATTGGGCGCATACTCGCAAAAGAGATGCAATTATTAAATCATTGAAAAACTCGTTATGCTTTTCTTTATTTCATAATGATAAACAAATTGGATTAGTGAGAGTTATCACAGACTATACGACCTTTGCATATTTATGTGACATTATTATTGATGAAGAATATAGACATAAGGGACTAGGTGTATGGTTTCTTCGATGTGTTTTCAAACATCCAGAGCTGCAAAATTTGAGGCGATGGACCCTTGCTACAAAAGATGCACATGAATTTTATAAAAAGTTTGGATTTGAAAATTTAAGTAAGCCGGATAGTTTTATGGAATTATTTAATGGTTAATACCAATTGAGTAAATACATGTCGGAGTTAAGAATTTAATCCCATATGAAAGTATCATAAATTATTGATTTAAAAATAGTTTTAAGTTAATATCAGCAATTTTATAATTTTTTGAATCAGAATCTTCGAAATGCCACCACTCAGTATTAATGGTGGTGAATCCATTTAAAGCCATGTATTTTGTTAACAAATCCATGTTTTTTTTGGCCTCACTTGTCATTTTAGGATTGCTTCTGTAGGCATTAGATGAAAAATCATCAAATTTTGAGGGCATGTTAAGGTCATTACCAGCCTTGTCTACAAGAGTCACATCAACAGCGGAGCCCCTATTATGTATTGAGCCCCCATTTTTAGGATTAGCAACAAAACGATTATCTTTTACCATATCCCAGAAAATTTGCTGTACATAAACAGGTCGATAGGCGTCCCAAACTTTAATTCTGTACCCTAATTTTTTTAGTTGAGTATTTGCCTTAACTAACTTTTCAGCGGTATTTTTCCTTAATACACAAACCTTATTTGGGTAAATAATTTTCTTGGTAAAATTATCAGCAGTTGCATATTTCAAATTTATTAATATATCTTTATCCAAAGATGATAATAAAACAAATCCATTTATTTCTTTTATTTCAACATTTGAAGAGTTCACAGAATTATTCTTATTTGAATTCTCCGAAGGGTTTGGGATTTTTTTTATAATAAGAGGTTTTTGTGGTTTAATTGCTACTGTTTTTACACTATTAGTCTTCACTTTAAGTACAGGTCTATTAGGGACAACAGTACTTACAGCTTTTTCTTTAGGAAAACATCCTGTTAGAATAAAAACCATAAATAAAGATACAATAAAAATTTTAACATTTTTCATATTCAAAATCTCCTATTATAAAAAATTAGTAGTTTTTTTGCTACATCTTTAATACCTCAGACATTGGCCCTTCTATTATAACAGGATTTTTAGATGGATTTAACCAATTTAAAATGCTTGTTACATTAGTCTGCGATGTTGCAATACATCCGGCTGTACCTTGTCCGGGTCCTGACCATACATGAAAGAATATGGCAGAACCTTTTCCAGGCACTCTATTAGCAGTATTATAATTTATTACAAACCCATAATTATATTGGGGAATATACATCTTTTCAGCTGAAGTCCATCTACCACTAGCCGGACCCTTTTGCCACATATTGTATAATGATGAATTAGCATCATCTATCCAAAAATCATTAGGAGTAGATTGCCTATAGTTCATTGCAGTACCAGGATTTGAATTCCTACCAAATGCTGTACCTAGTGAGAAAATTCCTATTGGAGTATGTCCGTCACTTTCCACTTTATTATAAACAAAACCCGTTCTACCTACATTACCAGCAAAAGAGTGAACTTGTTTCCAATATCCATTAGAATTTTCAAAGGTTTTAATGGTAGCATTTACATTGCCAAAACCATTAGTAGTAACAACTATAGCTTGCTTTGCATTTCTTTTTCCATCAATCTTATCTATCAATAATTGGGAGTTTGATTTAGTCTCTGCAGGAGTGGATGCCTCTAAGTTAGTTTGCTTTATGGAGCTTGTCTTATTTTTGGATGTAAGCTCTTCTTTTTTTGAAGCAATGGCCTTTTGTTTGGCTATTTCCTTTTGTTCATCTAGTTTCTTCTGCTGCTCTAATTTCTTTTGGACTGCCAATTTCTTCTCGTTTTCCAACTTTTCTAGTTTCTCTAATCTTTGCTTTTTCTCTAATATTTGTTGTTTCTCAAGATTTTTAGCCTTTATATTGGCCGCAACTTTAGTAGCATTTTGCAGTTTCTCTTTTGCATCATTAGAAGTAGATTTAGCATATGCTGCAATTGCAAACATGGCAACTAATATAAATATAGATATAATAATGTATATTCCTTTTGATAATCTCATAAGCATCTCCTAAAAAATATGGATTTTAAATTGTCCTTTGAGGGTATTATAGCATAATCTATAGCTTGTTTAACAGAATTTTCGACAAATTATTCATTGACATTTATAAATTCATATTGAGTTTTATAACTAAATTCCTTTACATTTCATCCAAGTAGTGATAATATAGACCTAATTTAATAAATCAATTAATTCTCATCAAGAGAGGTAGAGGGACTGGCCCTATGACACCTCGGCAACCGTCAGATTTTATTTATCTGAAAAGGTGCTAATTCCTGCATTAAGTTCCTTGGAACTTAGCGAAAGATGAGAGAGGTGACCTTGTATTTTATACCTCTTTCATCATTATGTTTTGATGAGAGGGGTTTTTTGTTTTTCATATAAATTGAAAGTAAAATTTAATAGTATCTTATCAAGAGAGGTGGAGGGACTGGCCCTATGAAACCCGACAACCAGTATCATTTAAATGATACATGGTGTTAAATCCTGCAGCATTGCTGCGAGATAAGAGTAAGTTTGGAAGTAGTGCCCAAGTTTATTCTTGGGTTCTATTTTTTTTACCTAACATAACTATTAAGGTCAATATAAGATGTAAAGGAGAAGGAAATTATGATTAAAGTTTGTGGTATAAGTAAAAGTTTTGTAGCGGAAGAAGTATTAAATAATGTTTCTTTCACAGTGGATAAAGGTGATATTTATGGGGTTATTGGTCATAGTGGTGCTGGCAAATCCACTTTACTTAGATGCTTTAACGGCCTTGAATCCTATGATAAAGGCTCCATTAATATAATGGGAAAGGAAGTAAAGGAGTTAAGTCTCAAAGAGCTTCGCGAGTTTAGAAAAAATGTGGGTATTATATTTCAAAGCTTTAACCTCATTAGTAGAAAAAATGTTTTTGAAAATATAGCATTTCCTCTAGAAGTATGGGGCTCTGATAAAAGTTTTATTAAAGAAAGGGTAGATAGCTTAATAGATTTAGTTGGACTTAAAGACAAAGTAAATAGCAGTATACGGGAACTTAGCGGGGGTCAAAAGCAAAGAGTTGGAATAGCAAGGGCCTTGGCACTTAATCCGAAAATATTACTTTGCGATGAAGCTACTTCAGCACTAGATCCTAAAACTACAAAATCTATATTGGAGCTTTTAAGAGATATCAATAACAAATTTAATATAACAATTATTGTAGTTACTCATCAAATGGAGGTGGTAAAAGAGATTTGTAATAAATTTATTCTCTTAGAGGGAGGTGAGATTAAAAGTAGCGGCATTACAGATGAGTTATTTATTAAGCCAACAAAGGAAATGAAAACACTTATGGGCGAGGAAGAATTATTACCTAGCACTGGCTATAACATTAAAATATTTTTTCCTAAGGAAATTAGCAAGAGCTGTGTAATAACTTCAATAGCTAGAGAGTTAAATATTGATTTTTCAATAGTATGGGGTAGGCTTGAAAAATTTAGAGATAACGTAATGGGGAGTCTTATTATAAATACAAGTGAGGAAAATAAGGGAAAAATATTAAACTATTTAAATGAAAAATCTATAGACTGGGAAATTATTAATTATTTAGTGAAAAAAGAGGAATATGAGGAAGGAGGGTATATAAATGCTATTTAATGATGTCTTATTACCTGCACTTTTAGAGACAATATATATGGTAACAGTATCTACAATTTTTACAGTGATTTTAGGGTTTATTGCAGCCGTGGGACTTATTATAAGTAGTCCTAAAGGTCTAAGACCGAATGCTTTAATTTATAAAAGTCTAAATCTAGTAGTAAATATACTTCGTTCTTTTCCTTTTATTATATTAATGATATCTATATTCCCTTTAACTAAACTTATTGCTGGGACAACCATAGGTACTAATGCAGCTATAGTTCCATTAACCCTAGGAGCAGCTCCTTTTGCCGCAAGAATAATAGAAACGGCACTACTCGAGGTGGATTATGGAATCGTTGAGGCGGCTAAATCTGTTGGTGCGAAAACTCATCAAATTATATTTAGGGTTATGGTAAAAGAGGCAATGCCCTCTATAGTTCTTGGAGTTACTTTAACTATAATAAATATTATAGGTTACTCAGCTATGGCTGGGGCAATTGGTGGGGGTGGACTCGGAGATGTAGCAGTAAAATATGGCTACTATAGATTTAAAACGGATATCATGATCTACACTGTAATTATTTTAATTGTAGTTGTGCAAATCATTCAAGCCTTAGGAAATTTATTGTATAGAAAAATGATCAAATAAATTATAAAAATACGAGGAGGAAATTAAAAATGAAAAAAATATTAAGTGTATTATTAACAATAGTTGTGATTTTAACAGTAAGTGGCTGTGGAGCTAAAAAACAAGCGACTGCAACTGCTAAGGTTGTTCCAGAGAAAAAAATAATTAAAGTTGGTGCCTCACCGGTACCTCATAGTGAGATATTAGAGGTAGTAAAGCCGCTATTAGCAAAAGAGGGATATACCCTTGAAATAGTAGAATTTACTGACTATGTAATACCAAACACTGCACTAGCCGAAGGACAAATAGACGCTAATTTCTTTCAACACGTACCTTATTTAGAAACCTTTAGCAAAGAAAAAAATCTAAAACTTGACTATACTGTAAAGGTTCATCTAGAACCTATGGGTGTGTACTCTAGTAAATACAAAAAACTTAGTGAGTTAAAAGATGGTGCTGAAATAGCTATTCCAAGTGATCCTACAAATGGAGCAAGAGCACTTAGAGTACTTGAGAACGCAGGGCTTTTAAAATTAAAGAGTGGAGACCTTATTTCTAAGCTTGATATTACAGAAAATCCAAAGAAGCTTAAAATAAAAGAACTCGATGCACCTCAACTTCCAAGAATTTTAAAAGATGTGGATGCAGCAGTTATAAATTCAAATTTTGCCATAGAAGCTAAATTAAATCCTACAACGGATTCATTAGCTATTGAATCAAAAGATTCTCCTTATGCAAATGTGCTTGCAGTTAGAAGTGAAGATAAAACTAAACCTTACATACAGGCACTTTCAAAGGCACTGAATTCTCCAGAAGTTAAAAAATTTATTCAGGATAAATATAAGGGAAATGTAATTCCTGCATTTTAATTATTCTTTATTCCATAATAAACTAAAAATTCAAAATGAGTTCATATCTTTTATGGTTTTATGAACTTATTTCTTATATTGTTAGTGTATAATTATTTATAGTGCCACCCACATGGCAAGTGGCAAGTTTAATATAAAACATATCTTCAGACAAGTGGCAAATTTTTTTGAAATTAGGGGATTTAAAAAGAGAAAAATTATTGTATTTAGGGAAACATTAATATATATAATTCTTTTCTCTTCTAAAAAAAAAGGAGGCAATTTATGAAAATGTTAAAAGGTACAAAAACAGCTGAAAATCTTATGAAATCATTCGCAGGTGAATCACAAGCAAGAAATAGATATACCTATTATTCATCAATAGCTAAAAAAGAGGGATATGTTCAAATAGCTAATATATTCGCAGAAACAGCAGATAATGAGAAAGAGCACGCTAAAAGATTCTTTAAATTTCTAAGTCAAAGTTTAAATGGAGAAGTGGTAGAAATTAATGCTACATATCCTGTGGGACTATCAGATACTAAAGCAAATTTATTATGGGCAGCAAATGGAGAAAAGGAAGAGTGGTCAGAACTTTATCCGGAATTTGCCAGAGTTGCTGAAGAAGAAGGCTTTGCGGATATTGCTTTTGTTTATAGAAAGATTGTTGAGGTTGAAAAACATCATGATGAAAGATACAGACAGCTTTTAAGTAGACTTGAGGACGGTACTATATTTAATAGAGATACAGTAGTTATGTGGAAATGTAGCAACTGTGGTTATATTACTGAAGCAGCAAGTGCTCCAGAATTATGTCCAGCCTGTGCGCACCCACAAGCTTATTTTGAGGTATTATCTGAAAATTATTAATATGCTAATACAAAGGCATTCCTCAAAAGGAGTGCCTTTGATTATATGAAAAAACTAAATACCACTCACCTAGCAAGTTGTTATTTAAAAATCCTTAGTCTATAAGCATTAATTGCTGTTTCTCCAAGTTTATTTATTAATTTATAGTTAGCATATGCACCAACTACTAGCCCAATGCCTGGTACAAGTTGCAACATTTTTGCCAAATCTATATAATCTCTATATTCTTCTTGAAAAGTTTTCCAGTCAAAGGAATTTACATCCATAGGCAAATCTTTTACGTAATTATCCCAATTTGAAATTTGATCATAAATTTCAACCCTTCTTTTGTCGCTTGAAAAAGCTAATTGAAAAACGTACAGAATGTATAATCTTTCTTTATAATCTCTAACATCAAAACCATAGATACTAGCTAGATCAAATAAAAGTTTTACTTTTAAGCTTAAAAGGATAGGGAAATCTGTGAGGCCAACTAGAAGTCCAGACGCTCCAGTACCAGCACCGCTAGCAGTGGCAATATTTCTATAAAAATCAATTTTTTCTTTTGCTAAGGTTTCACGCTGTTCTAGAGAGACATTGGTAAGTGGCTGTTTTGAAGTATATTCAGAACCTACTAATACAGGCTTCACCATTGTTCTAATAGAATCAGTAATAAACTTCTGAACTTTATCCGGAAATAAGTTATTCATCTTAGTTTGCAGCCCTTTAGTTATCCCACTTGAAAATGAAGGCTTCTTTTTCATATTTCCCTTCCATACTAACAATTCTTTTAACGCATTTTCTTCATAATTATTCATTTTTATCCCCTTACAAAAATTAATATTATAACTCTTTTACTTATTATTTTTCTCAGATGCTTTAATAATTATAACAATAAATCTGCAATATATTAATATGTGATATAATATTTATAAATTAATTTTTAAATTAGGAATGTAATTATGAAACTTGCCACTTGCCACGTGGGTGGCACCTTTTTAGGAGGGGATTTTATGCATATTCCAGATAATTATTTAAGTCCGACAACCTGCGCTGTTATGGGCGTGGTCATGGTGCCAATATGGAGAATAGCTGTAAAAAAAGTTAAAAATGAAATAACTAAAAAGAGAATTCCTCTTATGGGTATAGGAGCAGCTTTTACATTTATGGTTATGATGTTTAATATCCCGCTTCCAGGAGGAACTACTGGGCATGCAGTGGGAGCGACTTTGATAGCACTTTTTTTAGGACCTTGGGCAGCTTGCATATCAATAACCATTGCACTACTTGTGCAAGCAGTTATTTTTGGTGATGGTGGTATTTTAGCATTTGGAGCAAATTGTTTTAACATGGCATTTATAGCACCTTTTATAGGGTATTATTCATACAATTTAATAAAGGATAGAATTAAAAGTGTCAAAGGCAATTATGTTGCAATTTTTATTTCGTCCTATTTAGCACTTAATTCTGCTGCATTATTTACAGCTATCGAGTTTGGAATTCAGCCTCTATTATTTATGGATGGGTTGGGTCTTCCCCTATATTCTCCTTATCCATTAAACATAGCAATTCCAGCCATGGTTATCCCACATTTATTAATTGTGGGGGTTCTTGAAGGAATTATTACGGCTGGTGTGTATGGGTTTGTTAAAAGCGTTTCACCAGGAATTATATATGATGGTTTGAAAATAAAGATGAAACCCATTTACGGACTCATTATAGGAATGGTATGTCTTTCTCCACTAGGATTACTCGCAACAGGTACCGCATGGGGAGAGTGGGGAGCAGAGGATATTAACTCTGTAGTAACTAATGGTAAGACGTTAGGGTTTATTCCAAGTGGAATGAAAAAGGGTTTTAGTTTCAAGGCATTAATGCCGGATTATTCAGTTAACGGAATTCCGGAAATTATGGGTTATGTACTATCAGCAATTGGTGGAATTGCTATTATGATTATAATTTTCAAGCTAATTAGTAGCATTAAAAGAAATCAGGAAAAGAGGGAATTTTAATGCCAGAATGGCTTTTGAAAAAAGATGATTATGTTCCTTCAAATGAAAAGAATACTTTTATTAATAAGAGTATTCTATCTATTTTGAAGATGTTAACAAAATTCAAATATAACGAAAAGCATAAATCTAATAGATTTGGAATAAACACAATAACTAAATTTATATCAGCAATTTTACTAATAATACTTGTAGCACTTTCAAGAAGTATTAATTTTATAATAATAATAGATGTGTATTTACTACTCATTATTAGTCTGCTTAAAGCAGAAGAAATAGTGCACATAATTAAATTGGCACTAGTAGTAACAATTTTTACACTTATTATTCTTTTGCCCTCATTTCTTATGGGAAATATAAATAATAGTATATTAATTGTGATTAAAACGCTAACAACTGTAACAGCGGTTAATATTACATCCTCCATTACACAGTGGAATGATTTAACTAAGACATTGAAATTACTCTTTATACCAGATATTTTTATTTTAGTTTTAGATATTACTATAAAGTATATTGTTATTTTCGGAGAGTTTTCACTTAATATGTTATATGCTCTTAAATTAAGATCCGTAGGAAAAAATAAAAACAAAACTACCTCACTATCAGGAATTATAGGTACTATGTTTATAAAGTCAAAAGAAATGGCTGAGGAAATGTATGGAGCAATGGAGTGTAGGGGATTTACAGGAGAATATAAAGTACATAGCAAGTACAAATTTAGACTAAATGACATGTTATGTATTATAATTAATATAGGTTTTATAGCTTCATATATTTATTTTGTTAGGGTGTGATTTTGTTGATTGAAATGAAAAATATTTATTACTCATATGACAGCGGAGCCACCGCACTTAAAAATGTTAATTTGAAAATTAATCCAGGTGAATCTGTGGCATTTATAGGTCCAAATGGAAGTGGAAAATCCACACTTATGAAATTAATTAATGGGCTAGTGAGTCCAAGCAGTGGAAGTTACAGCTTTGAAGGTCAAGAAATAACCTCAAAACACCTCCAGAATGATCAGATTTTAAAGAGTTTTCATAAGAAAATTGGATTTATATTTCAAAATTCAGAAGTACAACTTTTTTGCTCAAATGTATATGAAGAAATAGCCTTTGGTATAAGACAAATGGGGATGCCTGAGGAAGAGGTCCAGAAAAGGGTTGAAGATATTTTAAAGCTATTAAAGGTTGAAGACTTAAAACATAGACAGCCTTACCACCTAAGTGGTGGAGAAAAAAGGAAAATAGCTATAGCCTCTGTACTTGTTATGAATCCTGAGGTTCTTGTTTTTGATGAACCTATGAATGGACTTGATCCTGAGTCAAAAAGGTTTTTAAGAGAACTCATGATAAAGCTAAATGAGGCTGGAAAAACAATCTTGTGCTCAACCCATGATTTTGAGTATGTAAAAGATGTATTTAAGAGGGTTGTTGTATTTTCCAAGGATCACACAATTATAAGAGACGGTGGCTACAAGGAAATAATGGAAGAAAATGAGTTTTTATTTAACAACAATATAATCTAAAAGGTGCCACCCACTTGCCATGTGGGTGGCACTTATTTTGGTAAACTATCAATATATTCTACCATTTTAGATTGATTCTCCACTAATATTTTTTGATTTTGGATTAATATATCCATTTTCTTATGTAAATCTTGAATAATTAATTCTGATTTTAGATTTATTTTATAATCATTTGTTGACTTTATTCTATCTTTATCTTCTTGTCTATTCTGGCTCATCATTATTACAGGTGCTTGAATAGCGGCAGTACAAGATAAAACTAGATTAAGTAGTATAAAAGGAAATGGGTCAAATAAACTTTTGAAAATAGAATTGAATACTATCCATATTGCTATAATTGAGAGTGCAACTATTATAAAACTCCAACTTCCTACCGATGCAGCTATTTTATCCGCCATTTTATTGCCGAAAGTAAGCGTTTGTGCATGCGCAATCTCGTTATCTTTTGATACCTTACTTCCTATAAGTTCATGCAATAAATCTTCTTCAATATCATTAAAAATCTCGCCTTGTTCTAATATTTCGTTCACAATTTTTTCTGTATCTAATTTATCTTTTTCGCTTTCCATATAAATTTTCCTCCTCATATAATTTCAAAATGTATAAATAATTGGATTTATCATGAAAATGCTCTGTTTTTCATGACTTTACTTAAAACATTATACTATACTTTTCATGTGGTTAGAACTTTTTTTACATTTCACTTGCCAAGCGGGGGGGCATTTTTTTGTATTTTTGCTTGAAATTTGTTGTAAAATAGTCTCCAGTACTAGGTGCGTGTATATATGAGTTATTACCTACATACATTCCCACATGATGTGGATTGGATGATGCTCCAAAATGAGCATATACATATTTAACAAAACCAGTGTGGTTAAAATATCAGCATTGACAAGAAAGGATTACCTTGCTGCAAGAAGAGTTAAGTAATTTTAAATGTGGACAGACTATTTTAAACAGTCTGTTTTTTTATTTCGAAAAGTCATTGAATAGTAGTTGACAAACAACCTGTTTGAGCATAGTATGTACATATACCCATGTGGGTATATGTATAGTATTACATAATTCAATATATAAGGATGTGAAATGAGTGGAAAAGCTAATAAAATTATTTAAAGTGCTATCTGACGAAACACGTATGAGGATTTTAGTGCTCTTATATCATAAAAAACTTTGTGTATGCCAGATTCAAGGAATATTAGAAGAAGGTCAGCCTAAAATTTCAAAGCATTTAGGTAAACTTCGTGATATGGGCTTTGTAAAAGATGAAAGGCAGGAACAATTTATTTACTATTACATAGACAAGGATAATGAACTTCTTCGCGACATACTAGAGAAAATAATCGAGAGTTCAGAAAGTTACGACACCATAAGTAAGGATTTGAAAATCCTTCAAAAGGGTGACGAGTATACGGAACAGTTAAAGAACAAATGTAATCCTAATAATTAAACATGTAGCATGGAAAATGGTGAACAGCTGCAAAGGTGATAATTTAATTATACAATGTTAAAAAAAATATTATAAAGGTAGGTGACAAGAATGAATGTAATATCACAAATATTTAGTTGGATTAATAATGAGATTTTAAAAATGACTTGGCTCTCAAATCTTATTAAGGGTCTTGTAGAAAACGTATTTGGATTATCAATTAAAGAAAGATTAGGTGGAAGTATACATTTTTTCATTTATGACACTATAAAAATATTTATACTGTTATCAGTGTTGATTTTCCTTATATCCTATATTCAAAGTTATTTTCCACCAGAAAGAACAAAAAAACTTCTTGGGAACATTAAAGGAATTAAGGGGAATATACTAGGGGCTTTACTTGGAACTATTACACCCTTTTGCAGTTGCTCAAGTATTCCAATATTTATAGGATTTAACGCAGCGGGGCTACCCCTTGGAATAACTTTTTCCTTCCTTATATCTTCACCGCTCGTAGATTTAGCATCATTATTAATTTTAATGTCATTCTTTGGTGCTAAGATTGCCATAGCCTATGTTGTTGTAGGACTGATTTTAGCCGTGGTGGGTGGATCCATTATTGATAAATTAGGCCTTGAAGAGTATGTAGAAGGTTATGTGAAAGAAATAGAAAATGTTGACGCAGAAATAGTTGAAATGACAAGAGATGAGAGAATATCTTATTCAAAGCAGCAGGTCAAAGATGTATTTCATAAGGTTTGGCTATATGTTTTAATCGGGGTTGGTATTGGTGCTGCCATTCACAATTGGATACCTCAATCTGTAATAGAAACTGTAGTTGGAAATAATAATCCTTTTGCAGTATTACTAGCTACGGCTGTTGGTATACCAATGTATGCTGACATATTCGGTACCTTACCAATAGCAGAAGCGTTATTTGGAAAAGGCGTAGGAATTGGTACAGTATTATCCTTTATGATGGCAGTAACAGCACTTTCACTTCCATCAATAATTATGCTTAGTAAGGTTGTTAAACCTAAATTATTAGCTATATTTGTGGCTATAGTTGCAACAGGTATAATTATAATAGGATATTTATTTAATGCATTTTCATTTTTACTTGTTTAACTAAATTTAAGAGGAGGATTTATTATGATAATTAAAGTTTTAGGTTCAGGATGTGCTAGTTGCAAGAAATTAGAGGAAAACACAAGAAAGGCAGTAGAGGAGTTAGGCATTGAGGCAACTATAGAAAAAGTTACTGATTTTAAACTAATAATGGGTTATGGAGTTATGAAAACACCGGCTCTAGTAGTAGATGAAAAAGTGAAGATAATGGGAAGAGTGCCATCAGCTGAGGAAATTAAGAAATATTTATGATTAAGTTGCGTTAGTAGCTCAAGCTATAAACGTAGATTAGCAACAAAAAATAAAATTTAATTTTGTACTAATAGCAAGGAGTTAACGTTCAGTTAGTTCCTTGCTATTTTAATTTCTTGGGATAACACAATGATATTCATCTATGTATAAATATATAATTTGATACATAGATTGATATAAATGTGAAATTTGTGCGTAAGATATTAGAGCATTGAACATTACGCTGAAATTTAAGGAGTGTGCTTATAATGGATGAAAGAAAGAGTGTAAAATTTTCTAAGAATATGTCTAAAATACTCATACCTATATTTATAGTTGTAGCAATAGGAGCAATATGGTATTTTAAAAACTCTAATAAAACACCAATTGTTAAAGAGGATAATCCATATTTTGCTCTACACGTAACGGATAGCCTAGACCTTGAAAAACTTAAATCCTACGGACTACCCATTATGATTGATTTTGGTGCTGATTCCTGTATACCTTGCACGGAAATGGCTCCTGTTTTAAAGCAGCTTAACGAGGAGCTTCGTGGGAAAGTAATTATAAAGTTTGTTGATGTTTGGAAGTATCAAAGTTTAGCAGAGGGTTATCCCATCAGCGTAATTCCGACACAAGTTTTTTTAGATAAGGAAGGCAAACCCTATACCCCGAAAGATCCAGAAGCCTCACAAATGCAAATGTATTCTTCGAAAGATACAAAAGAACATGTATTTACTACTCATGAGGGTGGCATGACTAAAGAGCAGATCCTCAAAGTATTTGTGGAGATGGGTGTTAAATGATTAATGAATGGTTAGATATATTATCAAAGCTTATATCTGATAGTTTTTGGCTTGCACCCTTTATTGCACTACTGGCAGGGGTTTTGACCTCAGTTACCCCCTGTGCACTTACAAGTGTGCCCCTTATAATTGGTTATGTAGGAGGTACTGGAAACAATGATACAAAAAGAGCATTTAAACTATCGCTTGTTTTTGCTAGTGGGATGGCAGTTACTTTCACCATTCTCGGCACCATGGCTTCTATTTTAGGAAAGCTAATGGGCACATCAAGCCCCTTATGGTATATTGCACTAGGCGTTTTGATGGTACTTATGGCACTTCAAGTGTGGGAGGTATATAATTTCATACCATCAACATCTTTAACTAGTAGAAAGCCTAAAAAAGGTTATATAGGGGCTTTTGTAGCAGGAGTCCTAGGGGGAATATTTTCATCACCCTGTGCAACCCCAGTACTTGTAGTTTTACTGTCAATAGTAGCAAAGGAAGGGAATATTGCAAGGGGACTACTTCTTTTACTATTATATTCAATAGGACATAGTGTTCTAGTTATAGTAGCAGGAACATCAATAGCTTTTGTAACAAAACTTACTTCAAGCAATAAATACAGTAATTTTAGTAAAGTGTTGAAATATCTTATGGGTACTGCTATTTTACTTATTGCATTTTATATGTTTTATATGGGATTTTAGAAGTCTATAAAATAATGAAGGAGTGATTTTAATTTATGAAATGGGAATATAAGGTCGTTAATACCACAAATATTTCGAAATTCAGTGACCCCATAAAATTACAAGATGAACTCAATAATTATGGAAAAGAAGGTTGGGAACTTGTAGGTTTCGTTTATCCACCACAAATAGGTGAAGGATGGATGCCAAAATCAGATATTGATTCAGTGCTATTTAAAAGACAAATTACAAATGATTAATAAAAATACTATCTATATCACTGATATTGAGTAATTTAACAATAAAAGATATTTAATATAAAAATTGCTGTGTACTTATTTAGTATATAGCAATTTTTATTTATATTTTTGCATTGTATTGACAAAACATGCAGTTAATATTACAATATGAGTATAAGCGAATATGCGAATATTAAAATTGAATTTTAAAACTAAAACTATTAAATATAATAAAAGGTGGGATTATTTTATGAAACCAAAGGTAGCATTTATATGTGTTCATAATTCTTGTAGATCACAGATGGCAGAAGCGCTAGGAGTGATGTTAGCTTCAGAGGTGTTTGAATCACATTCAGCAGGTACTGAAACTAAACCTCAAATTAACCAAGATGCGGTGAGAATAATAAAGGATTTATATAAAATAGACATGAATGAAACTCACACATCGAAATTAATTGACGATATACCAGAAGCCGATGTTGTAATAAAAATGGGATGTAATGTAGTTTGTCCAATAATGGCTCACAAACATGAAGAAGACTGGGGACTAGATGACCCTACTGGAAAATCTGATGAAGAATTTATAAAGACAGCAAAAATAATCGAAGCAAAAATTAAAGATTTAAAGAAAAGAATTGAAAATAATGAAATTGATTTAAGTGGAGAAGTGGAGTGGTAGTAAGTTGTTTTTTAAAAGAAAGCAATATAAACTGTGAAAATATTGTAACAAAGATCTATTAAAGGCATACTATATGAGTACATGAGTATATAAAGATAAAATAGGAGGTGAAAACAGTGGTTGATATATTTAAAGCATTATCAGAAGAAAATAGACTTCGCATACTGTCACTCCTTATGGAAGGTGAAATGTGCGTATGTGAAATTGAGGATTGTCTAAATATGACCCAGTCAAATGTTTCTAGGCACCTAACGGCACTTAAAAAGTGCGGAATACTTGAGGCCTACAAAAAAGCACAATGGGTGTACTACAAAATAGATGATAACTTTATAGAAAAAAAACCTGATCTGTTTGCTTATTTAACAAAAGAACTGAAACAATTATCTTTCTATAATAGTGATTGTGAAAAACTGGCTAAATCTAAACTTCAATGTTTATGTGATGTGAAAATGAAATTATAATTTATAAAATTATTGTGAAATTAAGGAGTGATTGATTATGAGTGAAGTAAAAACACCTGAGATTGGATTCTTCCAAAAATATTTAACAGTTTGGGTAGCTATTTGTATGATAGTAGGCGTGCTTATTGGCAAGTTTATTCCAGGCATTCCGGAATTCTTAAATCAGTTTGAGTATGCTAGGGTTTCCATACCTACAGCCATACTTATTTGGGTAATGATTTATCCAATGATGATGAAGGTAGACTTTCAAAGCATTAAGAATGTTAGAAAGGAGCCAAAGGGATTATATGTAACTTGGATAACAAATTGGCTTATAAAACCATTTACAATGTATGCAATAGCTTCATTTTTCTTTTTCGTGGTATTCAAAGCATTTATAACACCCGAACTAGCTACACAATATCTTGCAGGAACAATCTTACTAGGAGCGGCGCCTTGTACCGCCATGGTATTTGTATGGAGCCATCTGACCAAAGGTAATCCCGCTTATACCGTTGTGCAAGTAGCCACCAATGATTTAATTATTTTGGTTGCATTTATACCTATCGTGAAATTCCTTTTAGGTGTCAGCAATATTGATGTCCCTTGGGACACACTAGTTTTATCAGTGGTTTTATTTGTTGTTATTCCTCTAGCTGGAGGCATTTTAACTAGAATTATGGTAACAAAGAAAAGAGGCGTAGAGTATTTTGAAAATGCATTCCTGCATAAGTTTGATAATGCAACTACTATTGGATTACTACTTATGTTGGTATTGTTATTCTCATTCCAAGGTGAAACCATAATAAATAATCCACTACACATTTTACTAATTGCTGTACCACTAACTATACAAACATTTTTGATTTTCTTTATTGCTTATTTAGCAGGTAGAAAGCTAAAGCTAACACATGATATTGCTGCACCTGCTGGAATGATAGGAGCATCAAACTTTTTTGAACTATCAGTTGCCGTTGCCATTTCACTGTTCGGTATGGACTCCCCGGCAGCGCTTGCTACAGTGGTAGGAGTATTAGTTGAGGTACCAGTAATGCTGATTCTTGTAAGGATAGCAAACAAAACCACGGATTGGTTTCCACAGTCAGTAGCTCATAACAAATAATAATTAATGTATTAAATATATTAAAAGTGCTAAAAGTAATAAAAATGATTGGAGAGATTATCTATGAAAAAAATGCAAATATTTGAAGCTGCGATGTGTTGCTCAACAGGACTTTGTGGGGTAGGGGTAGATCCAGAACTTCTTAGGATATCAACTGTCCTTAGTGCATTAAAGAAGAATGGTGTTGAGGTGGAGAGATTTAACCTCTCAGGTTCACCGCAGGAGTTTGTGGATAATAAAGTGATTAATAAGTTCATTACCGAAAAAGGAGTTGATGAAATGCCGATTACTATCTTAGATGGTAAAATAGTGTTAGTAGGAAGATATCCAACAAATAAAGAATTAATGAAATTTTTAGAGGTTCCAATGAGCTTTTTAGGCGAAAAACCTAAGAGTTTTAAAATAAAAGCGGCTCCTAAATCAGGTGGCTGTGGCTGCTCTGGCGGGGACTGTTGCTAATACTTCAATTGGAGTTTATGAAAAATGAGAATTAAACAAATGCCAAACTAATCCATTATGGAGTGGTTTGGTATTTAAAATTAATGGATAATAAAATGGAGGTAAATTAAACATGGAAATTTTTAATCCGCAAAATATTAAACTTACAAAATATTTATTTTATACAGGCAAGGGAGGCGTAGGCAAAACTTCAACTGCTTGCGCTACAGCAGTTAATCTTGCTGATAGAGGAAAAAAAGTGCTTCTTATTAGTACTGATCCTGCATCAAATTTGCAGGATGTTTTTAACACTGAACTTACCAATAAGGGTATCCCCATTAAAGAGGTACCAAATCTTGTTGTTGCTAACCTTGACCCAATAAAGGCAGCGGCAGAACACAGAGAGAGCGTCATTGCCCCTTACCGTGGTAAATTACCTGATGCAGTGCTTAATAATATGGAAGAACAACTTTCCGGTTCTTGTACCGTTGAGATTGCAGCCTTCAATGAATTTTCAAAATTCATAACAGATGAAGTGGTACAGGAAGAATATGACCATATTATATTTGATACGGCGCCCACTGGTCATACCCTTAGAATGCTTCAGTTACCATCAGCCTGGAGCAATTTTATTAGCGAAAACACCCATGGCGCATCCTGTTTAGGTCAATTATCTGGTCTAGAGAGTAAAAGAGAAATCTATAAAAAGGCAGTAGAAACCTTAGGTGATGGAGCTTTAACAACGCTTATGCTTATTTCTCGTCCTGAAATGACACCTCTTAAAGAAGCAGAAAGAGCATCAAAAGAACTTTCAGAAATCGGAGTAAACAATCAAATCATGATAATTAATGGTGTACTGAATTCCTATGATGACAGTGTATCTGAAAGTCTGTACCAAAAACAACAAAAATCACTTCAGGAAATGCCTCAGGGCTTTCAAGGAATTACCACCTACATGGTACCGCTGAGAGCCTACAATATAACTGGTATGGAAAATGTGCGTGCATTACTTACCAAAGACAATTATAGTATCAGTAGTGAAAAAATAAAGGCAGAAAACATTCCCCAGCTCAAAGATGTTATTGAGGACTTGTACAAAAGCAATAAAAAAGTAATCTTTACCATGGGCAAGGGCGGGGTAGGTAAAACTACAATTGCAGCGGCTATTGCACTAGGACTATCTGCAAAGGGCAAAAAGGTACATCTTACCACAACTGACCCAGCGGCTCATCTTAAATTTGTTATTAATGAGAGTAGCAACATCACTATGAGTCACATTGATGAGCAGGCTGAACTAGAAAAATATAAGGAAGAAGTGCTAGCCAAGGCAAGAGAAACCATGGCTGATGAGGATATTGCCTATGTTGAAGAGGACCTCCGATCACCATGTACACAGGAGATTGCAGTATTTAGAGCCTTTGCACAAATAGTAGATAAAGCAGAAGATCAAATTGTTGTAGTGGACACAGCTCCTACAGGTCATACTCTCTTGCTGCTTGATTCCACGCAAAGCTATAACCAAGAAATCAAGCGGTCTCAGGGAGATATCCCAGAATCCGTGAAAAAACTGTTGCCAAGGCTCCGTAATGCAGATGAAACTGAAGTCATCATTGTAACTCTTGCTGAAGCTACACCTGTATATGAGGCAATGCGTCTTGAAGAAGATTTGAAACGTGCAAAGATTGCCACAAAATGGTGGGTTATAAATTCATCACTGCATGCTACAGGTACTACAAATAAATTGCTGTCTGCAAAGGCAAGCAATGAAATTGAATGGATTAACAAAGTTGACGCACATGCAAAGGGTAAATTTGCTATAATACCTTGGAGTCCTGATGAAATCAAAGGTGATAAGTTAAAACAACTATTAGTATAGCAATTATAGTTACAAGGAAATTTTTTGACCAGTGTTAAAAACATTGTAAAATAAATAATTAAAATGTAAAAATGAGCAAAATTTACATTTTAATTTATTTTTTTGTTGAAATTTATTATAACATAGTGGTACAATAAAAATGTTGGTTTAAAAACGTTTACAATTCGTAGATATTTACATATATTGATTAGGGGGGGATCTGGTTGCGTAAAAGTATAATATCATTGATAGTAACAATTGGATTAGTTACTACAATGAGTATAACCGTATTTGCAGAACCATTATCAGATAGTTTTAGAAATAATAAGGACACCTATGAGCAAGCACAAAACAAGGTAGAGGATATACAAATTTCTATTGAAAAATTGGATTCAAATATAGAAAAAATTTATGCCCAGGTGGATAGTGCAAAAATTAAAATGGGTGAAACTCAGAAAAAAATAGAACAAACAACGAAAGATATAGGATTTGCAGAAAGTAATATTGAAGAAGAAGAAGACCTATTTAATAAGAGAATGCGAAGTATGTATATGAATGGTGTGGATAGTTATTTAGAAGTTTTATTTGACTCAGAGGGAATAGAAGACCTTATCTCAAGAGTTGAAAACATCAAAAAGATTGTTGAATATGATAATAAAATTATTGGAGAATTAACAGATAAAAAAAATGGAATTGAAGATCAAAGGCAAACGCTTGAAACTGAAAAAACTAAGCTAGTCCTTTTGACAACTAATAATAAAAACAAAATACTCAGCCTTAAAGATAAGAAGAAAGAACAAGAAATACTAATTGCAGAAGCTAAAGTGCAACGAGAATTATATGCTGGCCGAGTTAGTGATGGACAAGTTATTGTAAATGTTGCTATGGTACAAATAAATCAAATAAAAGATAAGGCACCTAAGTATACTCCATCTAGAGGAGCATCATCACTTAGTTCTAGTTCCGTAGTGGCTTATGCAAGTAATTTTTTAGGAACACCATACGCTTGGGGAGGGGATGGTCCCAGCAAGTTTGATTGTTCTGGTTTTGTGAAATATGTATATGGTCATTTTGGAGTTTCAATGAGTAGATCTACCACAACACAGGTAAATGAAGGGTCTTATGTATCTAGAGATAATTTAGAACCAGGAGATTTGATATTTTTTGGATCCGGGAGTCCGCATCATGTAGGAATGTATGTAGGTAATAACTCATATATTCACGCGCCAAGTACTGGAGATGTGGTTAAAATATCAGCACTTACAAGAAGAGATTATCTTACAGCTAGAAGGGTTAAGTGATTTTGCGATTAATGACTCCTACAAAACGACGGGAACCCGTTATTTTGTAGGAGTTTTTTTTTGCCTATTTAGTAGGGAGGGTATAATATGAACACTAGTGAAATTAAATACCTATATACTTTTTATATCATGAAATAATTATTGTGTTTCATGGTAAAATAAGAAATACACTTTATTAAAAGGGGTGATAGAGATATATGAAAAAATATATACTTATAGCCATAGGTGGTATGATTGGAGCTATATTAAGATATTTTATAAAGAATATACACATTTATAATTATAAAGAAGCCATACCAATAAACACAATGTTAATTAATGTTTCTGGTAGTTTTCTCATAGCACTTATACTAACCATTTCCTATGAAATTTATGAATTTGATGCTGACCTAAGACTGGGTATAGCCACGGGACTTTTGGGGGCATACACAACTTTTTCTACATTATGCAAAGAAACTGTAAATTTTACGGTGCAAGGAGATTATTACTCAGCTATATCTTATATTGGGTTTTCAACAATATTTGGGCTTGCCGCTGTTTACTTCGGGGTGATACTCGCAAGAGAAGTAGTTTCGAAGTATGTACATCATAATGATGACTCAGGTGATGTGCAAATGGAAGATGGAAAGGAGATTTGATTAAATGACATATGTGTTAGTTGCAGTTGGTGGAGCGGCGGGAAGTTTGGTCCGATATAGCCTCGGCAAATTTATATGTGAAAAGTCCAGGACTGAGTTTCCAATAGGAACTTTTATAATAAATATTACAGGTGCATTAATGCTCGGTGTTGTAAGCACAATTGGAGTAAGCAATAATATGATGTTGTTACTCGGGGAGGGATTTTTAGGAGCATACACAACTTTTTCAACCTTTATGTATGAGGGATTTAATCTATTTCAAGAAAGAGAAAAACTCAATGCTTTTATATATATTTTATGTTCATTAATATTAGGTATAGTAGGATATGCTTTGGGAACCAAGATAGGGAGTATATGGATTTAAGATCAAGCCTTCCTATTGTCATTGAGGTGATTGATGAAGCTGAAATTCCTTGCTGTATTAAAATATATAAAGTGGTTAATAATTATAAATGACTAGAATAACATTTAAACCTTTACAGAGAAGAAATATTATAACAAATATAATATAATAAATCAATATAAATTATAATGTAAGTTGATTATATTTCATGAATTATATATAATAGAAGTGAACAAGAGAAAAACATGCAGTAGATATAATACTATTATCCATATTATACAAGGAGGAAGATAAATGAATATAGATGTAAACACACCAATCGACGACCTTTTAGAGACTTGGGCCACCTATTCAAAAACACTTTTCTCCACAATGCTAACTAATAAATCAGAAATTGATGAATTTAATAAAGTGAAATTAGTTCTAAAGACAAAAGGAATTACAAATTTAGAAATACATAATGTTTACGAAAAAGAATATATTTTGCACTATACTAAGCAAGGCGGACTATTTAAAAAGCAATTTATTATAGATAAATAAATAACTTATTACTTAAAATGCAACTTGTAGGGAAAAAATGCACACTATTATTAAGTGTCATATTTCCTTGGGGTTGCATTTTGTGCGTAAAACTACGCCCTGAGTGTACCATTCTGTTGCAATAATGCAAAAAAAAATTTTAATCAATCCACAGTAGTAGCAAACATTTTTTAAGCATAATTTTTACTGTATAAAGTGTGATTTAAAGGCTGAGAAATTATTTCTCAACCTTTATTAATTTATAATTGGATATAATCAAATGTAATATGGTATAATTATAATTAAATAGTATAATTGAAGTCTTTATAAATTTATTTAAGTTGGACACATTTAGTGAGATAAGAAAGTATTATAAAATATATTGTGGAGTAAAGAGAGTGATGTTTACTTAAAAAGCAGCACTTTGAAATATAGATTTATTTAAAAATATATTAAGGAAGGAGAAGGAACTGACTTACAAGAATAAAAAATTGAAAAGATTGAAGACATTAAAGATGATGAAATTATGACAATAAGTTGAGCAATTAAAGTAAGGCAAATAAGGTTAAGAGAGATAGATTAGCTAGATTTTATTATAATTATCTTGACAAATTTTCAAATATTAAAAACTGATAAAGAGTTATTAATGGTAGGAAATAAAAATAGTGAAGATAACAATGAAAGCAATGCTGATAAATGGAACCGACAATGGAATCGGGAACTAAACTATTCTTTCGCAAAAGCACATTAAATCAACAAAAAATATAAAAAAAAGGTAGGTGAAAATCCTGATTTATGGTTAGTTAATAGGAAAAAAATACTTGGTATAGTTAGTTTTTATAACAGAACTGTTAATATAACAGACCTGTTAGTATAACAAACCTGTTAGTATAACAGGCCTAACCTAAGTAGTTGAATCTTATAATAGCACCATGCTGTTTAGTCGACAGAACGAAAATATTGGATGAATAAGATTACTTAATATTTAGAAATCAGGAAAATATTGAATAATAATAATAATAATTATAAAGGTAAAGTTAAAAACAAAATCAGAATTATTCCACTAGGTGGACTTGGAGAAATTGGAAAAAATATTACTGCAATAGAATATAAGGATGAGATCGTTGTTATAGATTGCGGAATTTCCTTCCCGGATGCAGATATGTATGGGGTGGATTTAGTTATTCCTGATGTAACATATCTTCTAGAGAATAGAGATAAGGTAAAAGGAATTTTTCTAACCCACGGTCATGAGGATCACATTGGTGCATTACCTTATATTTTAAAACAAATTAATGTTCCGGTGTACGGTACTCGTTTAACCTTAGGGCTTGTAGAAAATAAGTTGCAAGAACATGGGATAATGTCAGACTGTACCCTAAATGTAGTAAAAGCTGGCGATATTATAAAACTGGAAAAGCTCAGTGTAGAGTTTATAAGAGTTAGTCATAGTATTGCAGATGCATGCTCTATTTGTATACACACTCCTATTGGAAGAATTATACACACAGGTGATTTTAAAATAGATTACACTCCAATTGATGGAGAAGTTATAGATTTAGAGCGATTTGCAAAATTAGGTGGTCAAGGAGTACTACTTCTAATGGCTGATAGTACTAACGTAGAACGAACAGGATTTACTATTTCTGAGAAAGTAATTGGAGAATCATTAAATAAACTATTCCAAAAGGCAGATGGTAGAATAATAGTAGCGTCCTTTGCATCAAATATCCATAGAATACAACAAATTGCCAATGCTTCAATTTTAGTTGGAAGAAAAATAGCCTTCAGTGGAAGAAGTATGGAGAGAATATCACAAGTAGCTATAGAACTCGGATATTTGCATATACCACCAGAAGCTATAATCACTGTTGCAGAAATTCATAATTACCCTGATGAGAAAGTAACAATAGTAACTACTGGTAGCCAAGGTGAACCGCTTGCTGCATTAACAAGAATGGCATCATCTACACATAGGAGTATTGAAATACAAAAGGGTGATTTAATTATTATATCTGCATCACCTATTCCTGGAAATGAGAAATTCATATACAATGTTATAAATGAATTATTCAAAAGGGGCGCTAATGTAATATATAATACTACAGAAGAAATTCATGTTTCTGGGCATGCTTGCCAAGAGGAACTAAAATTAATCCATACTTTAGTTCGTCCTAAATACTTTATGCCAGTGCATGGTGAATTTAGACATTTAAAACAACACGCACAACTCGCAGAAAAAATAGGAATGGATCCTGATAATATTTTTATCGGAGAAACAGGACAGATATTAGAAGTATCACAAAATGAATGTAAATTTGCTGGAAGAGTGCAAACAGGAGCTATAATGGTAGATGGACTTGGCGTAGGAGACGTTGGGAATATTGTACTTAGAGACAGAAAACACTTAGCAGAAGAGGGTATTCTTACTGTGGTAGTTACTATAGAAAGAGAAACTTATAGTATCCTAGCAGGACCAGATATAATAACTAGAGGGTTTGTATATATGAAAGAATCCAATGAGCTTATTAATGAGGCTAGAGACATTGTTAGAAAAGAGTTAGAACAGTGTTTAGATAATAAAATTAAAGAATGGGCAGTAATAAAATCCTGTATAAGAAATGCACTAGGTCAGTTTTTATATATAAAAACAAAGAGAAGACCTATAATTATACCAATAATAATGGAAATCTAAGAAAAACTAAATTTTTTATATTTTTATAATATAAAATTTAAAAAGTATGTATTACGCACAATGAAGTTGCAGTAGCAATTGAATTGTAGTAATACATACTTTTATTTTTTTGTAATATATATGAGCACTTATGGATAAGTAAATAAATTCTTCTTAATTCTTTATACGGGGTAGTTTAATGTATGAAATTTGTTTTTGAATGTTAATTTTACTTCAGTTTACATTAATAAAAAAATATAGCTAAATTTTATAAAATATTGTAAAATGGTGTAAATATATGTATAATGGAAATAGCAAAGATAAATATAAATACATGTATAATAGAGATAGAACAATTGATCTATTTTGGAAGTGAGGTATATATGATTAGTCTTACTCTTGATAACATTACAATGGAAGAGCTAAATATAAGAATAAATGATTTAAGAGATGTTTTAAACGAACTATGTTGCATAGTCCAAAATACGCAAGTGCAAGAAGAAAGACTCCTTACAAGTAGAAACTTAGATGAATTAATTGTTAAATACATGAAGGGAATAGGTGCCACCCACGTGGCAAGTGGCATCCATGAGGTTAATTATAAGAGTAAGTAATAGAGATGGAATTAAGACTAAAAAGTAAATTAACATAGGGGGATAAAAATGGATATTTTTCTAGCTAGGCAACCCATTTTTGATAGATATGATAAATTATTTGGATATGAATTACTATTTAGAGACAGTGTAAAAAATATATGCCAAAGTGATGATGGCGATAAAGCAACCATTGCAGTTATAAAAAATAGCTTTGTAAATATAGGAATTGACAAAGTAACAGGGGGTAAAAAGGCTTTTATTAACTTCACCGAAAATATATTGAAGTCCGACATTTTTGAGATTTTGCCGCCAGAATCAGTGATAGTTGAGATATTAGAGGATATAGAACCTACAGAGGAAATATTAGATCTATGTAAAAAATTGAAAGCATTAGGCTATATTATAGCTTTAGATGATTTTGTTTATTCTGATAAATATAGAAAATTTATAGAGATAGCAGGCATTATTAAAGTGGATTTCCAAATAACTAAAGGAAACGAAAGAAGAAAAATAATTGAACAGGTAAATTCTAAAAATATAAAGTTCCTTGCGGAAAAGGTTGAAAATATGGAAGATTTCAATGAAGCAGTATCACTCGGATATACATATTTTCAAGGTTACTATTTTAGCAAACCATCAATAATCTCAGGAAAAAAGTTATCAGAAAATAAGATCGTTTATATGAAATTATTGCATGAAATTAGTAGTGATAGTTTTAGCATAGATAGAATAGAGAGTTTAATAAAAGGGGATATATCATTATCCTTCAAACTATTAAAACTTATAAATTCCGCAAATTATAGTTTTAGCGGTGAAATAAGGTCAATGAAACAAGCATTAGCGTTGCTTGGAGAAAGAGAAGTAAGAAAGTGGTTATATTTAATATTTTTCAAAAATATAGGAGAAGAGAAGCCGGAAATTATCATAATAAATTCATTAACAAGGGCAAAATTTGCAGAATTAATTGTTGGTAAATTTGGACTAGGACTAAAATCTTTTAGTGCTTATTTGATAGGAATGTTATCTATGATTGATTTGCTTTTAGATAGACCCTTAGAGGAGATACTTAAGGAATTATTGTTACCAGTTGAAGTAAAGGATACTTTAAATGGAAGTAATGAAAATAACTATAGTAAATTACTTGCCTTAGTTATAGCCTATGAAAATGGAAAATGGGATGAGGTATCAAAAATAACAAAAGAACTTAATTTAGATGAAAATTGTTTGCCGAATATATACTATGAGGCCATCTTCTTTACAAAAATTTAGGAAGAGTTAAGTGACACCAGATGGTAAGTTAAAATTAATTAATGATAAATGAATAAATGGAGTGGTTTTAAATATAAACCATTCCATTTTTTCTTGTAGAAAATTTTATTCTTTTGAGACACTCTAAATGAATTATATTGCATTAAATTATAAATAATGTATATAATTAGTATCACATAGCAGAATACATAGACCATTTACCTATGAAAGAAAATTGTGCATAATTTTAGGTGAATTAATTTAGCATGCAAATTAATAATATAAAAACGGGCAAATCTCGAGAAATTTCTGGGAATACAAAAGGATTTATAAAGGAGTAGTGCTATGGAAATTATTGAAATAATCAAAGAAAAATTGTCGGTATTTTCAAATTTATATGATACTATAAGAATTGTAGACCCAATTAATAAAAAAGTTTTAAATTATAAAGAAGATAAAATAGAAATGATAATGGGACCCTGCTGCGAATTTGGAATAGAGGGATATTGCAACAATTGCATTTCTATGAGAGCATATATTGAACATGATACTTTTTTAAAAATGGAAGTTAAAGGTGGAAAAGTTTTTCTTATTATTTCATCTCCTGTTACTATAGAAAATAAGGTATATATTGTAGAAATGATAAAGGATATATCACAAGCGGACATAGTTAATAATGAAAAAAACATAGATAATATTAAAAATTTAATAAAAGAAATGAATGATGCTGCTATAAGATGTAAAGGGTAAAATAACAACAAGTCTTATAATTAAGCATGAAAAATTTAAATGTGGGCTAAAATAGCGAGAAAAACATAATAATTATTAATTTATAAAAAGTAACATAAACTTCAAAAAAGTTATGTTACTTTTTTTATAGTAGATTATGTACTATTCGGCAGAATGATTTTACTTATTGCTCTTTATCATTGTTTATTGTTTTATCTTGTTGTATAATTAAAACAAGATAAAATTTAAAAAATAAGGGGACTTTATGTGTATAAGTTATTGGCAATAGATATGGATGGAACTCTGCTAAATGATAAAAAGAAGATTTCCAAAGAAAACATTTTAGCAATTAAAAAAGCGAAACAGATGGGAATTAAAATTGTAATCGCGTCAGGGCGTACAATTGAAGGTATAGAGAAATATTTAGAAAAATTAGATTTAATAAGTGATGATAATTACTGCGTGGTCTGCAGTGGGGCAGTAGTCATGAACAACACAAAAGAAAAAGTGATTCAATGTAAGCCACTTAGTTATGAGGAGTTTAAATATGTATTTAATTTAGTAAAGAAGTTACATATAACTTTAAATATGTATTCTGATGAACGTATTTTAATACATACTAGCAACTATTTTAGTAGATTTGATGCTATTGCAAATAATTTACCTTTGGAAATAACGGATTTTAACTCTCTTGATAAAGATACACTAATAACGAAAATCATGCTAATAAATGAGGATTTAAGTATCCTAGAAGAAATTAAAGCTTTATTTCCAAGTATTATAGTGGATGATGCAAATATTCAGGCTAAAGAAGGCTATAATAAAGAATTATTTGATGATATGTCTAAATTACCTGTAGAGTTTTTAGAAAAATTTACGGTTTCAAAAGTAACGCCTTTTAATTTGGAAGTTATGAAAAAAAGTACCAATAAAAGATCAGGTCTAGAAAAGATTGCTGAGCAATTACAAATAAAGCCTCAGGAGATTATTTGTATAGGTGATTCAGGAAATGATAAACAAATGATTGAGTATGCAGGCCTTGGTGTAGCAATGGGAAATGCATTTCCAGAAATAAAAGAAATTGCTGATTATGTTACCTTTACCAATGAAGACAATGGTGTTGCTCATGTTATAGACAAGTTTATTCTGAATCAAAGAAAAGCTGTATAAAAAATAATTATTTGTTCTACATCATATATGTATATATTTTATGAGATAAGGTGGAGATAATATGTTTGCAGAGGAAAGAGTAGAAAGAATCATTCAACTATTAAATCAAAATGAAAAGGTAATTGTAAAGGAACTCAGCAAAACCTTCAATGTAACAGAAGATTGTATAAGAAAAGATTTAAAAACCTTAGAAAAAAGAGGAATTATTAAAAGAACTTATGGAGGCGGAGTATTAAATAGGCAGGATGCCCCCCATTATGATATTTTAAGTAGAAAAAATATTAATTCAGCTGGTAAAATAAAAATTGCAGAAAAGGCTTTTGAACTTATAAAGCCAAGAGAGACAATTTTTTTAGATATATCCTCCATAAACATACTAATTGCGGAGAAAATTGCAAAAGGCAATAAAAAACTTATAGTAATAACTAATATGATTGATATTTTCAGAACCTTTTCAAATTGTGATCATGTTGATGTAATAGGTACTGGTGGAGTGTTTAATAAAGAATTAAATGGATTTGTAGGATCCACAGCCATAGAGAGTATTGCTAGACACAAAGTAACTAGAGCCTTTATAGGTAGCTGTGGAGTAAACATGTTTGATAATAGTGTTACAACTTTTGATGTGGAAGATGGTAATACAAAAAAAGCTATTATTCACTCAGGAAAGAAAGTTTATTTAGTTATGGAAAATAAGAAATTTCAATATGATGGAACATATAAATTTGCAGATATTTATGATGTAGATGCAATTATTGTAGATGAGAAACCAGATGAAAAGATCTGTAATGAACTAAAAAAAATAAGAGTAGAACTGATTTAAAAGGGGTATAAACTCCAACTATTTTAAGTAAGCAATGAAGGTTCGGCATGTAGAATGTTCTGATAGTAGAGCATTCATTAACAGTCTCTAAGTTTATTCCATGAAAAATACCCTAACGCACTTATTCGACGTCCTGTCTCAAAAGTGCTAGCAGCCCCTCCTAGGCTGCTTACGGGGATTTTTCATTACATAAACTAAGAGGCTGTAAAACTCATTATATACTATCTATCACACTTCTATATGCTTTCACCATCATGATTTAAGTTATATAATTATTTTGGATTTGTTCAATTATCCCCCTAACCAAATTATTCAGCAAAAGATTAGAATTTCTTAATCGAATTTCCAGTTTCAAGTTCGTTTGCAAGGCACGTAGAGAAATTTCATACTTTCACTATTTTCTTTATAGCGATGAAATTAAAGCCCACGGTACTTATGGTCTATATATTCTTTGCTCTTTTTATTCCCCACTATTCTATTTATATCATTCTGCTTTTTTTCAATCATTTTAGATTCCTTTTGTAGAGTTGAATAACTTTTAAATCTTTTTTCATCAAGAATGCCATCTTCAATAGCTTGCTTTATGGCGCAACCTGGTTCTTTTTTATGCATACAATCTGAGAACCTACATTGACTTGCTAAGGCTTCTATATCTTCAAAGGCTTCACTAATACCTTCAGTGCCACCCCAAAGCTGTAGTTCTCTCATACCGGGGGTATCTATCATAATGGCACCACTATTTAAAATAAACATTTCTCTAGAGGTTGAAGTGTGTCTGCCCCTATCATCATACGTGCGTACTTCCTTTGTCTCTTGAACAATTTCTCCAGCTAAATAATTAAGCAAGGTGGATTTCCCAACTCCTGAGGAGCCTAGTAATGCAATGGTTCTACCGGGCTTCAAATACTGGTTTAAATCATCCATCCCCCTATTATCGACAGCACTTATTATATGAATTGGTACGCCTACAGCTGCTTTTTGCGTTTGACTTAATTTCTCTTCTAAATCCACACATAAATCAGCTTTACTAAGCAAAATAACTGGACTTGCTCCACTTTCCCAGGCCATAATTAAATATCTTTCTATTCTTCTAGCATTAAAATCCTTATTTAGCGAATTAACAAGAAAAATTGTATCTATATTTGAAGCGACAATTTGTTCCTTAGTATTAATGCCTGCAACCTTTCTGGAAAATTTGCTTTTTCTAGGAAGCACTTTATGAATAGTAGCCCTCATTTCGGAAGTTCTAAGGCTTACTACTACAAAATCTCCTACTGAAGGAAATTCCTCATCGTTTAGTGCCTCATATCTTAGTTTTCCTGATATTTCGGAAAGCATCTCCCCATGCTGCGTATAAAGTTTATAAATATGCTTATGCTCTGCAAAAACCCTTGCTATCGTATAACCATCTTCTATAAAAGTGTCAAATTCCTCTTTATAAAATTCGTCCCATCCTAATTGTTTTAAACTATATATAAGTATCCTCTCCTATGCATTTAATTTTAAAATTTTATTATTCATATTATAAATTATCTTTCTAATGCTATCCTCAGACAGATTATAAGATTCTGTAAGTTCAGTAATTGTAGTTCCACCTTTATAAAATCTATATATTTCCATATTCCGCTGACCTAAGAGCTTGCGAGTGCCATTGTTTTCACCCCAAGCTTTCCGGACATTATCCTCTTTTGGAATATATATAATTTCTCCTTGAATATACTTTTGAAGTTCCTTTAAAAGCTCTAATGGTAATACATCCTTTCCATTCTTGTAACACAATATTAAATTCCTCCTCTTTATTTTCACTGCTATTTAATAGTGTTTCAGAAATACTCATTGAAACCATCTCCTTTTATTTATTTGTAATAGGTAACAATTGTGAATTGCTATCACTGTTTATTTTTCTATAGAAAAATCCCGTGGATATAAAAACCATCCACGGGAATATTAAAAAAGGCAATAAAAAAAACACGATAACTTCGTGCATTCTGCCAAACTTTAAATTCTTTTAACGTTTCAGATGACGGTTATTAATTACATTTCGAAAGCACAGAAAATAGAGGGTTAATAAGCCCCATTTCATATTTTATAGATATAGCAAAATATTTCTCTACAAAATTTTATATTGCTTTCGAATAATATTTAGTTATAGATTAAGCACCTCAAAAGCTACAATTAAATTTATCATATATCAACATCTCCTTCATCTGAATTATTTTAATTTAAATTGATTATTCACACAATTACATTTTATTATAAAAACCTTTTTATGTCAATAATAATTGGTGCCACCCACGTGGCAAGTGGCAAGTTCATATATAAGGAGGCATGAAGCCTCCTCACATTTAATGATAACTTTCAACCCATTTAGGTCAAAAGCCACCCCCTAGTTATAATCAATAGAATCATCTCCTTTCACTAGATTACTTGTTACGTTTATTATTACATATTTCTAATTGCTTTCTCAAGTTAAAGAATTATTATAATTGTTTTTTCCTATAAGTTCACTTAAAGTTAAAGATGAGCATCGACAAATGTTAATATTATGTATGGAATTAATTACATATAAATAATAGCTATAGATAACCTATAGCCTATTTATAAAACCAATTTGCATAAGATTAAAGTACAGTGTTAAGCTTGTAAGTAAAAGGTTATAATTAAATATTTTCATAATAAAAATATCGGAATAGTTATAGGTAATAATAAAAATATCAGACGCGATTAAACCAGGAGGAGTTAAGATGAACCAAAGTATAAAGCCGGATCAAATGACGCCCAGAGAAAGAATGGAAGCTTTTTCAGCGGGAAAACAAATTGATAGAATTCCTTGTAGTCCATTTTTAGGAGAAGCTTGTGCACCACTTTTTGGACATACAATTAAAGAACATAATTTTTCAACAGAAATAATTATAGATGTAGCAGTGAGTAGCTTTCAGAAATTCAGAACAGATAGCATAGGTGTTGGGCCAGGGCTTCAAGGAATACCTGAGGCTATGGGAAGTGAATTTAAGTTCCCTGAAAACGGTACCCCTTACTTTAGTAAACCTATATTAACGGATTATAGAGATATTGATAAACTAACGCCTATAGACTCTTATAAGGATGGAAGAATTTCATTTTTTCTTGAAGCACTTAAAGTCACTAATGAAAGAATTGGGAATGAAGTATTTGTAGGCAGTTCTATGGGTGGACCTTTTACCACTGCAGCTTTTTTAAGAGGAACAGTGGATTTTTTAAAGGATATAAATAAAAATCCGGAAATGGTACATAAGCTTCTAGAAATATCCACTCAAAGTGTTATTAACTATATAGATGCAGTATGCGATTTAGGCTTAAGTCCAAGTATTGCTGAACCCGTTGCTTCTGGCACTATGATTAGCGTTAAAACCTTTAGGGAATTTGCAAAACCATATTTGAAAAAATGTATGGATAGAATTATTGAAAGAAGGGGAAGTGGAAGCACTCTGCACATATGTGGAACAACTAAAAAAATATGGGGAGATATGGTAGACGTAGGTATTGGAAATTTAAGCTTGGATAATATAGATGATATAGGCGAACTTAAGAAGCAATATGGAGACAAAGTTTGTATTATAGGAAATGTAGCTCCTGTTGAAACTATATTGAGAGGAACCATAGAAGATATATATAATGCAGGCAAATTATGTATAAGTAAGGCATATGACAGCCCAAAAGGATTTATTTTAAGCTCCGGCTGCGATATACCTATAGGAACGCATCCGGACAAAATAATAGCACTTATGGATTCTGCAAGAATATATGGGCAAAAGAGATAGTGCCACCCACATGGCAAGTGGCAAGTTGATTGTTGCAATTAGAGGAGGAGTAATAAATGTCAAATTTAAAAGAAGAATTATTACAAGCTATTTCTGATTCCGTGGTAAATATGGAAGAAGAGAAAACTATAGAAATTACTAAAAAATTTATTGGAAATAGTTTTGACGCCTATGAGGGGATTGACAAGGGACTCGCTCATGGGATGCGAAGGGCAGGACAGTTGTATGATGAGGAAGAATATTATATTCCAGAGTTACTAATTTGCTCAGATGCTATGTATGCTGGCCTGGACATATTAAAACCTCACTTAAAAAATGAAGACGGAGATGTAAAACATAAGGTAGTGATAGGCGTAGTAGAGGGCGATACCCATGATATAGGTAAAAATTTAGTTAAAATTATGATGGAAACTGAAGGATTTTATGTGGAAGATTTGGGAAGAGATGTGCCTGCTATCAAATTCGTAGAAAAAGCGAAGGAAATCAATGCAGATATTATATGCTTATCTACTCTTATGACTACAACTATGTCTGGTATGGAAGAGGTTATTAAAATATTAGAGCATGAAAATTTAAGAGATAAGATTATGGTTATGATTGGTGGTGGACCAGTATCGTACAGTTTTGCAGAAAAAATAGGAGCAGACGCCTATACTACGGATGCATCTAGAGCGGCTAAAATGGCAAAGAAAATGCTTAAAATATAATTACTCCAAAGGTAAGACTATTTAGCTGCTTAAAGCTTTAAGGGATATTAGGAGGGAAAATGGAGAACAAATTAGATTTCAAGTGTGCTGGAGACAACCTAGAGGAAATACCAAAAGAAATAATTGAAAAATTAAAATTAAAATTTCCAGAGATACATAATAACTCGAATGATATGGTAAAACTATCTATAGAACTAAAAAAACATAATAGTGATATTTTCTGTAGATTACCCTTTTGTGTAACAGTAGAAGCAGAGGCTCTAGGCGCAGGTATAAAACTTGGAGATGAAAAAATAGGCCCAAGAGTTAATAAATATGCTTTTAACAGCTTAGAAGGATTAAAGGACATTAAAGAAATCGATTTTACTAGGGGCCGCATCAGTGGAGTGTTAGCAGCAGTGGAAAGCTTAAGTAGCCAAGGTGAAATAACGGTTTTAAATGTAGTAGGTCCAATGACAATAATATCCTCACTTATGGATCCGGTAATATTTTATAAAGGAATAAGAAATAACAGAGAAATTATTGATGATTTCATAAAAGTTATTGAAAATAGTATTGTAAAATATATAATTGAAGGCTTTAAGAGGGGCGCAAGCATAATATCCTATGGAGACCCAGCAGGAGATTTGGACATAGTTGGTCCAAAGATATTTAGAGAAATAAGTGGAAAAGCTACTTATAAAATATTAAGCACAGTTAAGCAAAATTTTAATCATGGTATGGTTCATATTTGTGGAAAAACCTCAACGGCTTTAGAAAGAATGGGTTTCATACAATCAGAGCCCATTCTATATAGTAATGGGCTTACTTATGGTGATGCTCTAGTAGATGTATTAGAAAAAAGCAATGAACTTGTGTTTATAGGACATAGGTGTATTAAAACAACGCCCTTTAAATTAAGTAATGTTAATATATGGATTATAAAATTGGTGCCACCCACAAGGCAAGTGGCAAGTTTGTGATGCCACTTGCCACGTGGGTGGCACCATGGCAGGTGCCTGGCAAAAAAATCCTAGAAAAAAATCTGTTTTTGTGATATATTTATTAGAATATAGAGAAAATTTACAAGTGTGCCTCGTGCATTAGTAAGAGTGAACTTAAGGAAGGTGACAAATATGGAAAACAAAACTACTTCATCGAATTTTATAAGAAATATTGTTTTAGAAGATTTAGAAACGGGAAAACACAGTGAGATCATAACTCGTTTTCCACCAGAACCGAACGGATATTTGCACATCGGGCATGCAAAATCAATTATTTTAAATTTCGAACTCGCAGATGAATTTAACGGTAAGACAAACTTACGTTTTGATGATACTAACCCAGCAAAGGAAGATAAGGAGTATGTTAATTCCATAGAAGAAGACATAAAATGGCTTGGATATAAATGGGATGATTTATTTTTTGCATCAAACTATTTTGGAGAAATGTATGAGCGTGCTGTATTATTAATAAAAAATAATAAAGCTTATGTTTGTGATTTATCCCCAGAAGAGATGAAAGAGTACAGAGGAACACTAAGAGAGCCAGGGAAAGAAAGCCCATACAAAAACAGAACCGTGGAAGAAAATTTAGACCTATTTGACCGTATGAGAAAAGGTGAATTTGCGGACGGAGAAAAGGTTCTAAGAGCTAAAATAGATATGAGCTCTCCTAATATAAACATGAGAGATCCTATAATTTATCGTATATCTCATGCAGTGCATCACAATACAGGAGATAAATGGTGTATTTATCCTATGTACGATTATGCTCACCCAATAGAAGATGCAATTGAGGGAATTACACATTCAATTTGTACCTTAGAATTTGAAGATCATCGTCCACTATATGATTGGGTTATAAACAATTGCGAAATGGAACATAAACCAAGACAAATTGAGTTCGCAAGATTAAATATTACAAATACTGTAATGAGCAAAAGAAACCTTAAACAATTAGTAGATGAAGGCATTGTAGATGCTTGGGATGATCCACGTATGCCAACTATAGCTGGACTTAGGCGTCGTGGCTACACTGCTGAAGCTATACGTAATTTTTGTAGAGAAATTGGAGTTGCAAAAGCTAATAGTACAGTAGATGGACAAATGCTTGAGCACTTTATAAGAGAAGATTTAAGCCCAAAAACACCTAGAACTATGGCAATTCTAAGACCATTAAAAGTAGTTATTACAAACTACCCAGACGCTCAAGTGGAAATGTTAGAAATTGAGAATAATCAAGATGATGCATCTATGGGAACTCGTCAAGTGTCATTCTCGAAAGAAATATATATAGAGCAAGAAGACTTTATGGAAAACCCACCGAAGAAATATTTTAGATTGTTCCCAGGAAACGAAGTAAGACTCAAGGGAGCATATTTTATAAAATGTAATGATTTTATTAAAGATACTGACGGAAATGTATGTGAAATACATTGTACTTATGATATTGAAACCAAGAGCGGAAGTGGATTTACAGGCAGAAAAGTTAAAGGAACAATCCACTATGTAGATTCAACAAATGCTGTGCCCGCAGAATTTAGATTATATGAGCCATTAATTTTAGATGTAGAGCAAGAAGAAGGAAAAACTTTCTTAGATCAAATAAACCCAAATTCCATAGAGATTTTACAAGGTTTTGTAGAACCCAATATGGAAGACTCGAAACCGCAGGATAAATTCCAATTCTTTAGACATGGATATTTCAATGTAGATTCTAGATACACTACAGAAGAAAAATTAGTGTTTAATAGAATAGTGTCTTTAAAAAGTTCTTTTAAAATTTAGATGAATGTTAAAAGCCAGTACAAGAGTAAAATCCTGCACTGGCTTTTTTATATAAATTTTAGTGGAAAGCCACTAACCCTTTGGAGTATGTGGCGACCTATTATAATAGTCTAGTTTCTATTTCATCTTTAATTCTTAAAATAAAGGAATCTAGTGCAATTGCACCTTCATCACCATTTTTTCTACTTCTAACAGAAACTTCATTTAATTCAGCTTCTTTTTCACCAACTATTAATAGGAAAGGGGCTCTTTCATTACGAGCTTCACGGATCTTATATCCTATTTTTTCTGCTCTAAAGTCTCCTTCTACTCTGATGTTAGCTGCCTTTAACTTAGCTACTACACTATCCGCATAATCATGGAATTTTTCAGAAATAGGTAATACCTTAACTTGCAGTGGTGCAAGCCAAGTTGGGAAAGCACCAGCATATTTTTCTATTAAAATTGCAAGTGTTCTCTCATAGCAACCAATTGAAGTTCTATGGATAACATATGGACGCTTTTTAACTCCATCTTTATCAACATAATTCATGTCAAATCTTTCTGGTAGTGCGAAATCAATTTGTACAGTAATTATAGTATCTTCTTTACCATGAACATTTTTGATTTGAAGATCAAGCTTAGGGCCGTAGAAAGCAGCTTCACCAACAGCTGTTTTATAGTTTATTCCTAAGTGGTCTAATATATCCTTCATCTTAGATTCAGTATCTTCCCAAGCTTTTGGGTTGTCAATATATTTTTCTTTATCATTAGGATCCCCTTTAGAAAATCTATAAGTGATATCATCTTGGAGGCCTAATGTCTCCATGAAATAGTTTATTAAAGCTACAACATCCTTAAATTCTTGTTCTAATTGATCAGGTCTAACAACTAAATGACCTTCAGAAATAGTAAATTGTCGTACTCTGATAAGACCATGCATTTCACCAGAAGATTCATTTCTAAACAATGTTGAAGTTTCAGCATATCTAATTGGGAGGTCTCGATAACTCTTTTGATCATTATTGTAAATTGTAAATTGGAATGGGCATGTCATTGGGCGAAGTGCCATAACCTCCTCATCTTTTGATTCATCACCAAGGACAAACATTCCATCTTTATAATGATCCCAGTGACCAGACATTTTATATAAATCGCTCTTAGCCATAAGAGGAGTTTTAGTTATAACATAGCCTCTTTTTTCTTCCTCATCTTCAACAAAACGTTCTAATGTTTGGATTACCCTTGCACCATTAGGCATAAGCAGAGGTAGACCTTGACCTATGACATCAGAAGTTGTAAAGAATTTTAGTTCACGTCCAAGTTTGTTATGGTCTCTTTTTTTAGCTTCTTCTACTTGTTCTATATGAGCATCTAAATCAGATTTTTTTGTGAAGGCAGTTCCATATATACGACTAAGCATTTTGTTTTTCTCGCTACCTCTCCAGTATGCTCCTGCAACTTGGGTAAGCTTAAAGGCTTTTATATACTTTGTAGACATTAAATGTGGTCCTGCGCAAAGATCCGTAAATTCACCATGTTTGTAGAAGGATATAATTGCATCCTCTGGTAGATCTTCAATTAATTGAACTTTGAAATTTTCATCTTTCTCTAGCATGAAAGCTATAGCTTCAGACCTTGGAAGTTCAAATCTTTCTATTGGTAAATCTTCTTTAACAATTTTCTTCATTTCTTCTTCAATTTGTTTGATTTCCTCAGCAGAGAATGAACCTTGTTTATCAAAATCGTAGTAGAACCCACCATCTATAGCAGGTCCAATGGCAAGCTTTGTATCAGGGAATAATCTCTTTACTGCTTGAGCTAAAATATGAGTAGCACTATGTCTAAAAGCTCTTTGGCCTTCCTCATCATTAAAAGTTAATATACTAAGATCAGAGTCCTTAGTAACTTTGAAACGCAAATCTACAGTTTTACCATTCACCATACCAGCACAAGCAACTCTAGCAAGTCCCTCGCTAATATCTTTAGCAATTTCTAGTACAGTCATTCCAGATTCATAAGACTTCATTGAACCATCTTTTAATTTAATATTTATCATATATATTGCTCCTCTCAAGATTATATTTTTAAAATAACAAAGACTATGCACAAGTTTTTATGCACAAGTTCTTAAAAACATATTTTTTTATAAAACAAAAAAAACCTCATCCCAATTCTAACTATAGAAAAGGGACGAGATTATAATTTCCCGCGGTTCCACCCAAATTGTTTATAAAAATAAACCACTTACGAATTATAACGGAATTACCGGACTTTATTAGAGTCACTCAGAGGTAGTCTTCAGCAACGAACATTTTGGAATAATTTCAGCTAATATATTCTCTCTCTGTAAATGCGATATGGCTTACTTTTCTCTTCGAAGTATTGAAATATTTATTTTACATTAATTATAGCACTTGCAATAAAAATGTCAAGGTTTCGAAAATAACTAATCAGTTGATTTTTTGCTATTTTGCTACTGCAAATTGAGGTGCATAGATATTGTTAGAAAGTACATCAAATATGAATCCTTGTTTTTTAAGACCCTCAATGATTTCCGGTAAGGCTTGTACAGTTGTAGTCTTTGAGTCTAAATCATGCATTAATATAACAGGATGTTTAATTTTAGTACTTTGCGTTAATACTTCTTTTACAATAATATCTTTGTTTTGACGATATTTAGAAGCATCACTAGAATCAACATTCCAATCAAAATATTTATAACCTTCCACATTCATTTCTTTAATTACATTGTTCATTATTTTCATACCGCCATAATTAAGACTTATATTATTATTAGACCCACCTGGATATCTGATAATATGATTAGATTCTTTGCCAGTTATTTCAGTAAGGAAGGTATCTAATTTTTTTACATCTTTTATAAAATTATCTGGGGATGAATAAATAGTTTTATAATCATGACTATAAGTATGATTAGCCAAAGCATTTCCATCATCTGAAATTTGTTTATATAAAAACCTTAAATTAGGGTGACCATTTACAAAAAAAGTAGCTTTAATATTATATTGTTTAAGGATTTTCAATATTTGTAAAGTGTTATTTGATGGACCATCATCAAAAGTTAAATAAGCTATTTTAGTATTTTTTATTTTAGATCTATATGAGGTTTGTGTATAGGATGTTTCATTTTTTTTGATTGTACTTTGAAGATTTTTATTTTCAAATCTCAATTTCTCATTATGGTAATTCATTTGGTTTATTTCCTGTACTAATAGAGTACTTTCATTTTCACTCTTTACAACGGTTGCTTCGCCAACAGCTGCTTTAACAATTGAAAAAATAAATAAAGTAAGAATGAAAACTTTTATTAATAGAAGTGCTAATGAGCGCATTTTCTTTTCCCCTTTATTTCTCATAGTACAACCTTCCTTTTTTTATTTATTTTCATGTGATTTAATTATATATATTAATTTGCAATAATTTTTAATTTATTAACCTTTTCTGAAAGTTTTACATTTGTTTCAAGGAGCTGATAATTAATATTTTTTAGAACTTGATTTTCAGATTTTAGAGACTGAAATTCAATTTTTAAAGAATTCTTTTCTAAAGTAGTATCTTGAATTTTATTATTATTTATAAAATGAACAAATATTGAAACTAAAAATAAGATACTAAAAACCATAAAAACAATTATATTTTTCCTTTTCATTTTTTGAGCTCCTCTTTAAAATATTTACCAATATATAATATAATACGCTATAAATTAGTATAATACATTACGATAAAGTTACAAACATAAATTTTAACAGTATTAGCTAAAAAATAGGAGAAATTTTAATAAAAAATAATTTTTTATATAAATATATACAGTTTTATGGTAGATATTGTTAATGGTATTTGTCTAATTAATGGTGAAAATTTTAATTTTTGAATCCATTAAAATTTAGCATAAAGAATATATAATGAAATAAAAAATAAAAACATAAAAATTAAATATAAATTGTTAAAAAGTGTTAATATATATCATAAAATGACGATAATCATAGTGAATATTATTAAATTGAAAATAAAATATAAAACAGGCAATTGTTTTGTAAATGTTAATAGGAGGAATCTAGGTGAATGGAAAAAAAATTGACTTAAATAAGATTGCAAAAAAGGAATTAAAGATTAAAACTCAAGCACTTAATATTGATTTGTTATTTCAAGATGATGTTGCACTTAAAAAGATGCCGCTTAAAGTAACTATTATATATGCTTTAATTGGTGGACTTTGGATATTATTTTCAGATAGAGTTTTAAACATTCTTATTGAAAGTAAATCTTTAATGGTAAAAATACAAACCGTCAAAGGGTGGGCTTATGTACTAATATCATCTTTTATAATATATTTTTTAATTAGTGAATTTACTAAGAAAAGTAAGGATTGGTCCAGTACAATAAAAGAAAATTATCAAGAAATTCAAGCTACCTATGAGCAATTAATAGCTGCAGAAGAGGAACTTCGGGCACAATTTGATGAATTAAATGATAAACAAGCAATAATCGAAAAAAGTGAAGAAAGATATAAATTGGCATTAGAAGGTTCTAATGACGCTATATTTGAAATTGATCTTTTAACTAAAGAATTTTTTTCTTCAGATAAAATTAGTGATATTACGGGATATGATAATAATGAGATAACCTCTTTAGAGGATTTACTTAATTTAGTTTCAAAAGAAGATAGAAAAGTTGCAGTAAGTGATTTTAATGATCATCTTAATGGAAAAACATTATATTACCAAAGCAGACTAAAAATTGTGTTTAATGGCGGAGGAGATAAATGGATTTTAATTAGAGGCAAGTGTCTGAGAGATAAAAAGGGCGTTGCAACTAAAATTTCAGGCTCTGTTACAGATATATCTGGTCAAAAGTATTATGAAAATAAAATTAATAAATTGAAGTTTTATGATATATTAACAGACATCCCTAACCGAAGATTGTTTATCAGCACCTTGGAGAGCGAGATTATCAAAGGAAAAGATAAGAAAGTTAAATTTGCTGTATTGTTTATTGATTTAGATAATTTTAAAGAAATTAACGATACTTTAGGTCATGATTATGGAGATGAATTATTAAAAAAAGTTTCAATATCCCTTAAAGCTTCTATTAGACCAGGGGATCTTGTTTCAAGGGTAGGCGGAGACGAATTTTTTATTTTAATGAAAAATATTGAGGATTACACAGCCATAAGCAACTTATGTGAAAAATTATTAGGTATACTAAGCTGTGAAATAAGTATAGCTGGCAAACAAGTATATACTTCAGCAAGTATTGGTATTACTGTGTTCCCAGATGATGGTTGTCAATCTAATATGCTATTGAAAAATGCAGATACTGCAATGTACAGTGCTAAATACAATGGTAAAGCTAAATATTCTTTCTTTAATAAAAATATGAGTGATATAGTGGTAAGAAGGGTTGAAATAGAAAAAGGTTTAAGGCATGCGCTTGAAAACGATGAATTTGAAATCTATTATCAGCCACAGATAGATATTATAAATAATAAAATTAAAGGTTTTGAAGCACTATTAAGATGGAATAATTCTGAACTTGGTAAAATATCGCCATCAGAGTTCATACCTGTGGCGGAAAAAAGTGGACTAATAATTCCTATGGGTGACTGGATTATAAGAACTGTGTACCTTCAAAATAATTTATGGAAAAGCAAAGGATATATATATGATACTATTGCAGTAAATTTATCTGCAGTACAATTGCAGAATGACAAATTCGAAGAAAATCTAAAAAGAATTATATCTGAAACAAAGGTTAATGCTAGATTTGTGGAGTTAGAAATTACAGAAAGCATATTGATGAAGGATTTTGAAAAGAGTGTTAAACTACTTACTGAAATCAGAAGCTTAGGTATAAACATTGCCTTAGATGACTTTGGAACAGGATATTCTTCTCTTAGTTATTTAAAACAGTTACCTATAAATACATTGAAAATAGATAAGTCCTTTATCGACAATATTGTTACAAATGAAAGAGAAAAAGCCATAGTGGATGGAATAATACAACTTGCACAAAAAATTGACTTAGATGTTATTGCAGAGGGAGTAGAAACCAGGGAACAAATTAAACTACTGCAAAGCATGGGATGTAATCAAATACAAGGCTATTATTTTAGTAGACCTCTTCCACCAGATGAAATTGAAGAGAAATTCTTAAAAACTAATTGGATTGAGCCTTATAATTAAAAACTTATAATTAACAACTTCATAATTAACAACCTTATAATCAAAACAAAGAGCTATGATTAATGTAAATCATAGCTCTTTGTTTATTGAAAAAAATAATAAATATTAATATAGTATGTTCAATAGAAGATATTTATGCTACAATAATACATAAATGTATAATTAAGTAAACAATATCAATCTTCACAGAAACTACATAAGTTTTTGATGCATTTTTATTGTGGTTTATTTGTAAATCCTAAAACAACGGGGGGATGTAAAAATGAAGCATGCTTTGAGAAATATGGCAGTTGTGACAACTTTAATCTTTACTTTAAATGTAACTGCATTAGCGGTAACAAATGTGAAGGTACAACCGCAGAAAGATTCACTAACTGTAATTAAAAATGAAAGTCAAGTAATTGAAAGAAAAATAGAACAATTTGATAATGAAATTGAAAAAAATATGGCTAAAACAGAAGAGAATAAGATTAAAATATTACAAACAGAAAAGGCAATTAAAAGCGCTGCAGCGGAGATAAATAAGGTTGGAAATGAAGTCAAAAATGAGCAAGAATTATTCGATAGTAGAATGAGGACCATGTATATGAATGGAATTGATGGGTACGCCAGTGTTTTATTTGATTCAGAGGGTTTTGGAGACTTTGTATCAAGAGTAGAAAACATAAGAATCATAATAAAGTTTGATAAAAAAATAATGGGTGAGTTTGAAGCCAGCCAAAATAAACTAAATGAAAAGCAGTTATGCTTAAATAATACTAAGCTTGCATTACTTAATTTGCAATCAGAAAATAAGCTAAAATTAGATAAGATAATTTTAGCTAAAGAATCACAAAACGAATTGATAACCCAGTTAAATATAAAGGAAAACCTTCTTATAGCAGACGTAAGTGACCCCCAAGTATTAGTAAATAAAAGCACAACAAAAATAAGTGAAGTTAAAAAATCGGTGGCTAAATATACAGCGTCAAGAGGCTCAGCTAACTTATCACAAGATTCTATAATAGCCTACGCTTCTAACTTCCTTGGAACACCATATTCATGGAGAGGGACATCGCCTTCTACAGGATTTGATTGTTCAGGGTTTACGCAATATGTATATAGCCATTTTGGAATATCAATAGGAAGATCTACATTTGATCAGATAAATGATGGTACAGGAGTATCAAAAAGTGATCTTCAACCTGGAGATTTGGTGTTCTTTGGAAGCGGCAATAATCCTCAGCATACAGGTATTTATGCTGGGAATAATAATTATATTCATTCTCCTCGTACAGGAGATGTGATTAAAGTTTCACCTATGACAAGAGGAGATTTTATAACGGGTAGACGAGTAAAGTAAAATAGTAGGTAAAGAAAATTAGGAAGAAAATTAGTGGGGACGGTTAACAATTAATTAAAAAAATGGGTAAAAAGTAAAGTAAAGTAAAGTAAAGTATAGGGACGGTTAACAATTAATTAAAAAATAAATAACAAATAACAAGTCAGCATGCTTAGCATCCTTGACTTGTTATTTATATTCAAGAGTCTATGGGATTAATAATTTGTTGATTATCATATTGTATAGATTTTCTTCATCATTGCCCACTAATAGTTCCTTTTTCACCATTGCTATAGGATTAGACTTACATCTATGACACTTCCCAAAACATTTTTTTATGGATATCTTTATATTAGGATGAGTTTCAGTTATCATAGTAATGACGGCATCATTCCATTGATTATGCTTACAAAATTTAACTCTCATTGGATCAACTCCTTAAAATGTAGCGTTTATAAATACTATGCTAAATTTTAAGAAAATATAATCGAAATAAGCGGGGGAGGTTAACAATTAAACGAAAATACAGCGCCAAAAAATAGTGGGGACGGTTAACAATTAAATTAAACAAAGGAGAATTAAACGTGGATAATATATTAATCATTGAAGACGAAGAAAAGGTTTCAGAAATACTAAAAGCATACCTTGAAAAAGCAGGATATAGCGTTTATTGTACTACCAAGGGTATGGAAGGCATAAAGCTTTTCGAGAAAATATCATTCAGCTTAGTTATATTAGACCTAATGCTTCCAGACATATCTGGTGAGGAAGTATGTACTATTCTAAGGAAAATTTCAGAAGTACACATATTTATGCTTACAGCAAAGAGTACCTTAGAAGATAGAATAGAAGGACTAAACCTTGGAGCAGACGAGTATCTAGTTAAGCCCTTTAGCCCGCGTGAACTAACTGCAAGAGTAAATGCACTATTTAGAAGACTTAATGTACATGAGTCTGAAACAAAAGTTTATAATAATGGAGATTTGGAAATTAACTATGAGAAAAGAATAGTTAAGGTGCACGGCGCAGAAATATCTCTTACACCAAATGAATTTGACATAGTACATATACTTTCATCTAATAGGGGCAAAGTATTTACTAGGGAACAGCTCATTGAAAGGATTATGGGAATAGATTTCCAAGGGTTTGATAGAACAATAGATGTGCATATTAAAAATATACGTAAAAAGATAGAAGAGGACAGCCGGAATCCTAAGTATATAGTAACCGTAACTAGAATTGGTTATAAATTTGGTGGTGATTAATTTATGCAAAGCATAAGAAAAAGATTAAGTATTATTTTAGTATGTACTGCTATATTAGCACTTTTCATATCCACACTCTTGGTAAATGCAACAATATCAAGAACCTTTAACAAGTACTTAGTCGAGATACAAAATAAAAGGAATACTAGAATAGTTACATATTTAGAAGAGGTATATAAGAAAAATGGCAAGTGGTCTAAAACTTCAGGAATAGAAATTTCGCATGAAGCCTATATGAGTAGCTATTGCCTTACGCTTAAGGATGAAAATAATAAAGTGGTCTGGGGAATGAATCCTAATGAAATTGTTCACAACATGAATAGTAATATGCAGGTTGAAAATGGAGGAGTTTATACTACAAGCACCTTTGATATAAAATCTAAGAACAAAATTGTAGGATATATAGAAGTAGGACAATACGCGCCAGTACTGTTATCCAAAGAAGATGTAGATTTTAAAGTGTCAATAAATAAGAGCATTATTTTAAGTGCGGTACTTTCAATTTTAATAACAATATTAATTAGCCTGTTTATTTCAAAACAATTTTCTACTCCTATTAGGCAAGTTTCAAAGATTTCAGTTCACCTTTCAAATGGAAATTATGACGAAAGATCACATGATAAAAGTAATATTCTAGAACTTGAAGATTTAAGAACTAGCATAAACACACTTGGAGACAAGCTTCAACATCAGGATGTGCTTAGAAAAAGGTTGATATCAGATATATCACATGAAATTAGAACGCCTCTTAATATTCTTCAAAATAATTTTGAAGCAATGATTGATGGCATTTTTCCAGTAGATAATGAAAGATTATCTTATCTTAATGAAGAAGTAATTAGGTTTGGAAAGCTTATAGACAACTTAAATGGATTAAAAGAAATTGAAGGTGAGGAAACAAGCTTAAATATGAAAAAAATTCCTTTTAAGGATATTTTATTCTCAGTTGTAAAGGAATTTGAATTAGTATCAGAAAACAAGAATCTTAAAATGACACTAGAATGTGATACTAGCAAACAATTTAATATTTTAGGTGACATAGATAAAATAAAACAAGTAATTATTAATATACTTTCAAATGCAGTTAAGTTTACCCCAGAGCGAGGTGAAATTAATATCACTTTGAAAGAAGCAGATGAAAAAGTGATATTAAAAATACAAGATACAGGCATTGGCATTAATGAGGAAGACTTACCTTATATATTTGAAAGGTTATATAGAGGAGACAAAAGTAGACATGAAACAGAAGGCACCGGAATAGGACTCACTATTGTAAAGAATATCTTAACCCTTCATAAGGCAAGCATAGAGGTGAAAAGTAAAGAAGGCAAGGGGTGCGTGGTTACTGTTTATTTTAATAGTGTTTCATGATTGGAACGATGGAAATGGTAAAAGGGGACGGTTAACAATTAAATGAATAAATGAAATTGGATAAATAATCGGGGAAGATAACAAAAGGTACAAGTTTTTTTATGAAAACTTGTACCTTTTAATTTCTAAATGCATTTATTATTAGCTTTTTTTAATCATTTTAAGTACGTAGATTAATATTTCTTTGATTTTGAATGCTTGTCCACTATTATCAGTTTAAAAATAAGTATAAAGCCTATTATTAAAAATTATAACTAAACACATGCAAATGAGCACTGATTAAGCATGAAATTTAATAAATTCCCCTATAATACTTTCATATTTTTCGTCAGTTCCGATTAATTCAATACCAATGCTAGTTAATTGGGATACTCTAGCCTGTGTAATATTTCCAAGTGCGCTGGATATATCGCTAAATTTAAAATTGCAGAGACCCCTCATTAAAACAACCATTAAGGCTTTTGCCCCCACAAGCTTTCTACTGTACTTTATATTAAGATGGAACTTTGATATATTCATCTTTGATGCTATAAATCTCATTACATCCTCAGACGTAAAATTCGTTGCAAGTATTTTTCTTCCACTTCTGTATTCAGTTTTTTCATCTTGAAATTCAAAATCTTCTTTTAATTTTTCGTCGGTGCATCCCAAAACAAGGCTATAGTAACTGTTCCGTGCGCTTGCAATATCATTACCAAAAAAGCCCATGACAAATTTATAATCAACTATGTTGAAATGGTCCCGTCTTTTCCCAATATATATTCCCAAACTAGAAAAAGCATATTTCTCGGGACAATCTTTGAATTCACCTATATCTGTGGGATTATTATGTATATATAATGATACAGTCTTCAAGTAATGCTCATCATCAACTATCTTGCTTTTAAATCTGTCTTTAAAAAGAGGGCCTTCTCTTTTATACTTTTTATTATAATACATTGCATAAGAAAAATTTATTCCATGCATAACCTTTGATATATCTGATCCATTAGCATCAGCTAATATATGTGAATGGTTATCCATAAGACAGTACCCGTATATTTTAGCATTATAGAGTTTTTTATACTTCTTTATAAGAGTTAAATATTTTTCCTTATCCTCACAATCCCTGAATAAAGTTACCTCGCTGATACTTTTACACATAATATGATATATAGCATCAGTTGATTTTAATCTTGCTTTTCTTGCCATAAAAATCACTTCCTACTCATAAACTTTTCTTTGAATTATTGCCTATGTGACGAGATGATATTCATATTCTTTAGCTAATAGTTTAAATAGTTGTTAACCGTCCCTGGTTATGTTTTATGTTTTAGTTTTTGTTAACCGTCCCCATTTTTTTACCCGATTATTTTGAATTTTGGGAAAATTTAAGGTATAATGTAATTAAAGGTAGAAAAATAGAAAAATAAATTAATAAATTAATAGATTGTTTATGTAATCGTCATCAAAACGACATATGATTAGTATATTTTTATATTAAGAGGGTTTTATGGTGGTAACAAAAAATAACAAAAAATAGTAGATAACACTAACAGAGTAACAGAGTAACAGAGTAGTACAAGGAGGAATAGTTAGATGAAAGGTAAGGAAATTGTCATTTCCATAGCAATAATAATGTCACTCTTTGCAACGACTTTCATAAGTAAGCAACCAGTGGATGCTAGCAGAAGTATTGCTACAGTTAATTATATTTCCACTAATAATAAAAGTAATAATTATGGAATATCTAAAGATAAATCTAAAACTGATCATGAAGAACTAGTGTATAAGCAGTCATTAGAGTACAAGCAAAGCAAAGCACAAGAAAATTATGAGAAACAAGCTCAACTAGATGATTTAGAAAAAAGAATCAAAAAATATTTAGGTAGCAATATAAATAAAGTTGGATTAGTTTACTATGACATAAATTCTAAAAAATACATAAAACTAAACGAGGACAAACAGTTTGTAGCGGCTAGCACAATAAAAGTACCTATTAACATGCTTATGTATGATATGGTTCAGGATAAAAAAATTGATATAAATGAAAAATTAAAATTTCAAGAATGCGATTACGAAGAGGGTGCAGGGATACTTCAAGGAACAGATTTAAGTAAACCTATTGCATTAAAGACACTAAGTGACTATTCAATAAAGTATTCGGATAATATAGCTATAAATATGATCTTAAGAAAAGTAGGAAATGAAAATAAATACGATTATATTGAACAAATCGTTGGGAATCCTACAGTTCATAGTGGAAATAATACTACACCAATGGATTCTTTTAAAATCTTAGAAAAATTGTATTTAAATCTTGATGATAATAAATACTACGCTGATATGATTGAAGCCATGAAAAAAACAGAGTATCATGATAGGATAGACAAGTACATTCCAAAGGAAATTGTAGCTCATAAAATAGGAGACTTTGCTGAATGTGTGAACGATATTGCCATTGTAAGTAAGGATAGTCCATACATCCTTGTGGTTTTTACAAATAACCTCACCGAGGCAAATGAAACTATTGCACAAGTATCTAAGATGATATATGACGCCCAAGAATAATATGTGGCCAAGCACCCTAGTGGGATTGTGTAACTTATAATATTTAAAGCATATATGTACAGAATATATTTCTGACGTATATGCTTTTTTATATTGTTAATTATCAAACTCAAAATTATTAATTACAAAATTTGCATATGTATGTCTAAAAACTTCATAAATATGGAATACTATACTAATAAAGGGATTTTGAAGCTGAATATTAAAAAATACTACATATAAAGGATGTGTAAGCATTATGAAAGAAAATATGAAGCAATTAGCAATGACAGCAATTATTGGTACACTAAGCCTACTACTAATACTCAACAATTATGAATATCGAAAATATAGGGTTTTAAATAAAAAAGATATAACTACTTTAAATGATAATATAGTTAGTTTAGGGAGTGCGAAAACTCAAATACAATTATCTTTAGAGAAAACCATAGTAAATTTACAGATGGAAAAACTTAAACTTAAGACAACTACGGATAACAGTCTGAAAGTTTTAAAAACAGAAAATGCAAGGCTGAAGACTGCCTTAGGTGTAAATAAAACAGCATATTTAAGACCTCATGACAGCATAGATTATTTGTCTTTGCAATATGGAACTAAATCTCAGCCTAGTATCGGATATATGGGTACTATAAAAACCTTAGATTTTGATAGTAATGCATATACTGAAGTAAAAGTATTAGAAACCAAGGAGGAATGGGCAAAAATATCCATTGAAGCCTACATACCAAAATGGTACATAGTAGAGAAACAGGGTGGAAACTTTAAACAAGAGGATATTATTCACACCGTTGAAAGTAAAAAGATGTATACCAAAGAGCAAAGTCTTATGAAATTAGCCCCTGATAAAAATAGCTTCACTCAGTTAAGCTTAGAAAAAGGTAAGGCAGTTTATATAAAAAAAGAGTATCAGGACTGGTATTTTATTCAGCTACAACAGACTTACAACGAAACTGATTTTACAGAAGGCTGGGTAAAAAAATCTCAGTTAGGAACAAGTAGTGAGGTTGTGCCCATGGAGGCTATAATTAAAAAAGGGACTTTAGTTATGGAGTATTATGATACTGTTGAGAAAGAACAAAGAATTTTGAGTGATGATATACCAGTTTATATAATACCTGCGAAAAATATAGGAGACTTCATATATGGTAAAATAACAGATAACTCAGGATTTTGGATAAAAAAGACAGATATAGATTTCAACTACAATTTACGTAGATAATCTACTTTTTTATCATTCCTCATCATCACCTTTCAAATTTTTTTTCATAATATAGTATAGGGATAGTTAATTTATAATTTTTTAAAGTATATGCTACGTAGAGCTGATTTTACGTAGTATATACTTTTTTATTTTAAGTGTCGATTTTAGCTTTATATTCATAATATAAAGCAATGGCACATTGAAATAAATATATATCATTTTTATTATGTGCATATATACCTTATATTAGAAAAGTGGGTGAAGAAATGGAAAATACAACAGTGAAACTAACAGAAATTGCTGTAGGCAAAAAAGTCCAAGTGGTAGAATTGCTTTCAAAAGGATTATCAAGACAACGAATGCTTGATTTAGGTATAGTGCCAAACACCATTATCCACGTACTTAGACAGAGCCCTTTTGGAGATCCTACTGCATATCTTATAAGAGATACTTGTATTGCACTAAGGGAAGAAGAAGCAAAGAATATTATGGTAAGACACACATAGATACATCTTTAACTTTCAACTATTATACTAGCAATTGAAAAAGGAGAAGAAATAATGGGCCTAACTCATAGTTCTAGTACTAAGCAAGGGTTAAAGGATCTATTTAATGTAGAAAAAGCAAAGGAAGAGGATTATGTCATTGCGCTTGCGGGAAACCCTAATACAGGTAAGAGTACCGTATTCAATGCGCTAACCGGACTTCATCAGCATACAGGAAATTGGCCTGGTAAAACTGTAGTAAACTCTCAAGGGAAATATAGTCATAATGATAAAGAATTTATTATTGTGGATTTGCCAGGCACTTATTCTCTTCTCGCAAGTTCCGTAGAAGAAATAGTAGCTAGAGACTTCATATGTTTTGGAAAGCCAGATGTAACAGTAGTTGTTTTGGATGCCACATGTATTGAGAGAAATTTAAATTTACTTTTGCAGGTTCTAGAGATTACGGATAATGTAGTGGCTTGTGTAAATCTCATGGATGAGGCTAAAAGTAAAAACATAAAAATTAATATAGAGGCACTATCAAAGGAATTGGGTATCCCTGTGGTTCCAGCTACTGCTAGAAATAATGTTGGCATGAATATTTTAAAAGATACCATATATGATTTATGCACTAATAAAATTCGTACCTGTCCAATACAAATTCAATATCCTACAGATATCGAAGAGGAGCTACAACAGTACATTCCAATGCTTCATTCAATTTTTAATGATAAAATTAATACTAAATGGCTTGCTCTAAGACTTTTAGATGGAGATGAATGTCTTTTGAATTCTATAAGTAAATTTCTAGATTATGACTTAGGCATCTCGAAAAAATAGACTGATTAATATTTTAAGATGCCTTAACAAGCAATTAATAGGAAGGTGTAATTATTGAACCTAAAGGAAGACATAAATATAAAGGAAGTTCTAGAAAAAACCAAAAATTTTAGAGCAAAAAACAATGAGAATATAAGAGACACTATTGTGTCCACTATTTATAAAACAGCAGAGGACATAACTAGAAAAACCGTTATAAAAGACACAGAAAGATTGCTATTGGAGCAAAAAATTGATAATATAGTCACCTCCAAAAAAACCGGTATTCCCATAATGATACTACTACTAGCAGTGATATTTTGGCTTACAATTCAGGGAGCAAATTACCCCTCACAACTTATAGCAAAATTCTTATTTTGGATAGAAGCAAAGCTTGGTTTATTCTTTATCTATATACAAGTCCCCCTTTGGCTAAATAACCTTTTAGTGCTGGGAGTATATAGAACCTTTGCATGGGTAGTAGCCGTAATGCTTCCACCTATGGCAATATTCTTTCCTATATTTACACTCCTTGAGGATGGAGGATATCTGCCTAGAATATGCTTTAATTTAGACCATGTTTTTAAAAAAGCTTGCTGCCATGGAAAGCAAGCACTAACCATGTGTATGGGCTTTGGCTGCAATGCTGCAGGGGTAATAGCCTGTAGAATAATCGAATCCCCAAGGGAAAGGCTTATAGCCATAGTAACCAACAATTTTGTGCCCTGCAATGGGAGATTTCCCACATTAATAGCTCTATCCATGGTGTTTGTAGGAGTAAGCTTTTCCTCATCCAGTAGCTCCATTATAGCTGCATTAATGGTAGTTATTTTAGTACTTATAGGCATAGGAATTACATTGCTAACATCCTATACATTATCAAAAACAATACTAAAAGGCATGCCCTCAAGCTTTACCTTAGAACTTCCACCCTATAGAAAACCTCAACTAGGCAGAGTATTATATACTTCTATGATTGATAGAACCATGTTTGTATTAGGTAGAGCCATAACTGTAGCAGTCCCTGCTGGTGCTATAACCTATATTCTAGGGAATGTAATAATCGGAGATATAAGCATATTAGCTCATGCAGCAAATTTTCTAAACCCTTTTGCGAAGATGATAGGACTCGACGGTTTTATATTAATAGCTTTTATTTTAGGTTTTCCAGCAAATGAAATCGTACTTCCTATTCTTTTAATGGCATACCTATCTAAGGGATCTATGCTTCAGTTTGAAAGCATAAGTCAGCTTAGAGAGATTTTGCTTAATAATGGTTGGACTTACTTAACCTTAATAAACACCATGTTATTTTCACTATTACACTTTCCTTGTGCCACAACAGTGTGGACTATCAAAAAAGAAACAGGCAGTATAAAATGGACAATATTATCCGTATTAATGCCCACATTCATTGCTATAATTATATGTTTCTGTACTACTCAAATATTTAAAATTTTTTAAGGAAATAAAGAGGAAAAACATGGGGACGGTTAACAACTTTTTAACATTTATTAAAATAAAAACAAAAACAAGACAAAGAGGACGGTTAACAACTAATTAAACATTTTAATTAGTTGTTAACCGTCCCCACAAAAAGTCTTTAAAAAACGCATAAAATAATGTATAATGCTATATAATAGTAATTATTTGGAAAGGTGTGAGTTAAAATGACATATATGAAAAAATATGAAGAATGGTTAAATAATGAATACTTTGATGAAAAGACTAGAGAAGAATTAAAGTCGATATCACAAGACCCTAAAGAAATTGAAGATAGATTTTACATGGATCTAGAGTTTGGAACTGCAGGGCTAAGAGGAAAATTAGGTGCAGGGCTTAACAGAATGAACATATACATTATTTCAAGAGCAACTCAAGGACTTGCGGATTATATTAAAGGGTATGGCAAAGAATATATGGATAGAGGGGTAGCCATAGCTTACGATTGCAGACATTTTTCTGAAAAATTTGCAGCTACAGCAGCACAAGTTTTAGCGGCAAATGGAATAAAGGCTTATTTGTTTGAGCAGCTAAGACCTACGCCAGAATTATCTTATGCGGTAAGAACTTTACATACTGCTTCAGGAATTGTAGTAACTGCCAGCCATAATCCTAGAGAATATAACGGATACAAGGTATATTGGGAAGATGGTGCGCAAATTTTATCATCTATAGCAGAGGATATAACAGAAAAAATTCAGAGTATTTCAGACTTTAGTGCTATAAAAATCATGGATATGGAAGAGGCCAAAGAAAAAGGTTTAATAGTAATGCTCGGAAAAGCCATGGATGATGAGTACTTTGAAAAAGTAAAAGGACTAGCTATAAGAGAAGACGTAGATAAAGATATAAAGATTGTTTACACACCTCTAAACGGCACAGGAAATGTACCTGTAAGGCGAGTTCTAAAGGAAAGAGGCTTTACAAATATAATAGTAGTTCCAGAGCAAGAAAACCCAGATCCAGACTTTACTACAGTAGGCTACCCAAATCCTGAGGATGTAAAAGCCTTTAAATATGCGCAGGCCCTTGGAAAAAAAGAAGGGGCAGAACTACTTATAGCTACAGACCCAGATTGTGATAGACTTGCAATAATGGTTAGAGATAAGTTGGGTGAATATGTTGCTTTCAATGGTAATCAAACAGGAGCTGTATTAATAAAATATATCATAGAGGGAATGAAAGAAAAAGGCACCCTTCCAAAGAATGCAGCCATAGTAAAATCCTTAGTAACAGGGGATTTAGGCAAAGCCATAGCTAAGAAATATGGTGTGGAAACCTTCGAAGTACTAACAGGCTTCAAGAACATTTGTAGCAAGATCCAAGATTTTAAGAAAGATAATAGCTATGAATTTATTTTTGGATATGAAGAAAGTATTGGCTATGTTGCTGGAACTTTCGTTAGAGACAAAGATGCAGTAATAGCCTCTATGCTTTTGTGTGAAGCAGCAGCCTACTATAAAACCCAAGGGAAAACTCTATTAGATATACTAAATGAGATTTATGAGGAATTTGGATATTATAGAGAAGACTTAGTATCTCTAGTTTTAGAAGGTATAGAAGGACAAAAGAGAATTTCTAGAATGATGGTAGAATATAGAAAAGATAATCCAAAGACTTTAGGTGCATCAAAGCTTGTTAAATATGTAGATTATGATATAGAAAAATCCTATGACATAATTAATGGCTCAGAAGAATCTAGTGGAATTCCAGTATCTAATGTACTTAAATTCTATTTTGATGATGAGAGTTGGTATGCTGTAAGACCTTCAGGTACAGAACCAAAAATCAAAATATATATGTATTCTAAGGGAGAAACTTTAGAACTCGCATTAGAAAAATTAGAACAAATGAAAGAGATAATTATAGACAAGCTTCAAAGCACGAAATAGACATACCAAAGGTATGAAATTTCTCCTGCGTGCCTTGCAAACGAACTTAAAACTGGAAATTTGATTAAGAAATTCTAATGTTTTGCGAATATATAATCCTCTGGCGCTCACACTCGCCGTCCTGGCTCGGGTTCGCTATGCCGCCGTCCTGGCGGCATTACGAGAATTTTATATTAGCAAAACAAGAATTTCTAAATCGAATTTCAATAGTTTCTTCGCATCGTATTGCAAGTCACTTCGGAGAAATTTTATACTTATCACTATCTTTCACTCCCACACATGCTTCCACCTTCATGATCAGATATATAGAAATACCCTATAGAGTAGACATTGTCTAACTCTATAGGGTATATTTTAGTTCAAACTGTTTATGCTGGTTAAAATTAATTTTCAAGTAAAGTGTTAATAAATCAACCTCCAAAAGTATCTAATGCTTTGGATTAGCAGATACTATGTCTATAGCTTTTGTAATAGCCATGACAACATTAATTTGCTCCTGTTTGTTAACCTCATGTAATGCTTTCGTATACATTTCACCTTGCTCAGAAACAATATATTTTGTGGACAAATTGTTCAATGCTAAAGCCTTAATATCCAATTTACATTTTTCACATTTACAAATAGTATCATATTTTTTTAATATCTCTTCTAACAGTATGTTTACTTCAGTCTCCGAAAAATTCTTCAAATTATACATTATTATCCCCCTCGTGTAATGCTTCGTCTCTAGATTACATTTTATAGAAATTATAGCACAAATATTTAAAATTTTACATAGAAAATCTTAGGTGCTTTCTTTATTTTTTTAGTGCATAAGCATATTATAAATACCGTCCCTAGCCATTCAAGTGCACATTCTCAATGACTGTCACCGGATAATTCGCGGACAATTCAAAAGCACAATATCATTGCCTGTCCCCAGGCCTGTCCCCGGCACATTGGCACAATATCATTGCCTGTCCCCAGGCCTGTCCGGCACATCAGCACAATATCATTGCTTGTCCCTGGGCCTGTCCCCCGCACATCGGCGACACATCGGCGCATTATCATTGCCTGTCCCCAGGTATATCCCCGGCGCATCCCCAGCACATTATCATTGCCTGTCCCCGGGTATGTCCCAAGTTATGTCCCCATATTTTTCTCGGGTTGTAAATGTTAATAACTGTCCCCCAACAACAGACAATGTTATAATAACTATAATAGGAACTGCTCGAGAAAATGTATCTGTTGTGGTAAAATTATACATGATATGTTTATTTTCATATGCCTAAGGCCTAAAAAAGAAGGGATGTGTTTTTGTGAGTTTAAGTTTTATTTACGGTGGAGCCGGCAGAGGAAAAAGTACGTTCTGCTTAGAAGATATAAAAGCTAGAAGTATGGAAGAGTGTGAACTGCCTCTAGTACTTTTAGTGCCAGAACAATTTTCCTTTCAAGCTGAAAAAAATCTTATAAAAGTAGTTGGGTCCACAGGAATAAAAAACGTCCAAGTGCTTAGTTTTAATAGATTAGCTTACAGAGTATTTAGTGAAGTGGGAGGCGTAATTCGTAAACCTATGGATGCCTCAGGAAAAGCAATGCTTATTTACAGCATAATGCAAAAGAAACAAGATAGATTCAAGGTATTTAGTGCAGCTTCAAGGCAAAAGGGTTTTGTAGATAATGTAGCTGGTGCAATCACAGAGTTTAAAAAATACGGGATCTCCTTGGAAACTTTAAATAAAGTAAAAGAAAGTTTAGGAGACAGCTCCTCCAAAGGAGACAACTCCTCTAAAGAAAATTTAGGAGACAGCTCCTCTATAAAAGGAGAACATCCCTTACTAATAGATAAAATATCTGATTTATCCCTTATATATGGTGAATTTGATAATATTTTAAACCAAAACTACGCGGACCCAGATGATGATCTGACACGTTTATATAGTTCCATTGATGACTGTAATATTTTTGACGGCGCCGAGTTTTGGCTTGATGAGTTTACTGGCTTTACGCCACAGCAATATGGAATAATCGAAAAGCTATATAAAAAGGCTAAAAGGGTAAATATAACACTGCCATTAAAAAGCTCAGAGCATTCAAAAGGTATGGATGAATCTGATGCCTTTTATTCTATAAAATTTACAGAAGATAAACTTTTAAATTTAGCTCAGGAGACTGGAACTTCCTTAGAAAAGCCTATAGAGCTACAAGCTAACAAGCAGCATAAATTTAAAGATAACGCAGAGCTTTCTTTTTTAGAAAGAAATTATTTTGCCTTCCCTTATACACCATCCACTGAAAAATGTGAAAATATTAAGGTGTTTAAAGGTCTAAATTCCTATTCTGAAATAGAGCATGTGGCAAAGGATATTTTGAGGATTTGCCGTGATGAACATATAAGATTTAATAAAATTGCGGTGGTAACTAGAGATTTACCTTCTTATGAAAAGTTGATTAAGGCAATATTTACAGAATACAATATTCCCTTATTTATAGATAAGAAAAAAGATATAACAAGCAATCCTTTAATTGTACTAATAACATCCACCGTTGAGATTTTCACTAAGAACTTTAGTTATGAATCAGTATTTAGGTATCTTAAAACAGGACTCTTAAATATAGAGGTAGAGTGTATAGATATACTAGAAAACTTCGTAATAGAAACAGGCATAAAGGGCAAAAGAAAATGGACAGAAGCAGAGTTATGGCAGGAAAAAATAGAATATTATTTTAGAGACTACTATGATCGTAAAGCAGCAGCAACAGAGGAATTACAAAAAACCAAAGAAACTGGGATATCTGCGGAAAATCAGCTACCTGAAAAGAATACAGCATGTTCGGAAAATCAGCAATCAGGAGAGAATACAGCATGCTGGGAAAACCAGCAACCTGAGGAGAATACAATATCTGCGGAAAATCAGCTACCTGAAGAGAACACAGCATCTGCAGAACATCAAAACCAATTAACCCACGAAGAAAGCGAAGACCAAAGAATAGAAGCTATAATTAAAATCCTAAATGATACAAGAGATATATTTATAATGCCATTAATAGCATTAAATGAAAGATTAAAAGGTAAAAACACTACCAGGACATTTTGTACTTCCCTCTTTGAATTCCTAGAAACCATAAAGGTGTATCAAACTCTAGAGGGGTGGATAGAGAATTTCAAAAATGATGGTGCCCAGGAGCAGGTGACAGAGTATGGAAAGATATGGAACCTAGTTATGGAACTACTAGATCAAATGGTAGAAGTTCTTGGAAATGAAACCCTATCCACAGAGGAGTTTGTAAAGATCCTATCCATGGGATTTAGCAAACATCAAATGGGACTTATTCCACCAGCACTAGATGGAGTTTCCATCACCAGCGTGGATCGAATAAAAAGTCATGACATAAGTGCCCTATACATTATAGGCGTAAATGATGGAGTATTCCCAAAGGCAAATAAGGAAGAGGGAATATTCACAGATAGTGATAGATTAATTTTAAAAGAAAATGGAGTAGAAATGGCGAATGACACGAAAACAGAGGTGTTCAATGAGCAGTATTTAATTTATGCTACAATAACTATTCCAAGTAAATATTTAAATATAAGTTATCCCATTGCGGATTATGAAGGAAAAACCCTAAGACCTTCTATTATAATATCTAGGTTTAAAGCCTTATTTAAAGGACTCATAGAAGAAAGCAATATAACGGAATATATGAGCGAGGCTCATGAACTGTCAGAGGTATGTGCTAAAGTTCCCACTTTTAATGGTTTAATTTTTGCTCTTAGAAAATATTTAGAGACAGGATATATAGCTCCTCTTTGGGTTAAAGTTTATAAGTGGTACCAAAAGGAAGCTCAGTGGAAAGAAAAGAGCAACAGCATGTTTGAGGGTTTTGACTATAAGAATGAAGTGAAAATGCTAGAAAAAGAAAAAGTAAAACTACTTTACGGAGAAAAAAACTATTTTAGCGTATCTAGAATAGAAAAATATGAAGAGTGTCCCTTTGCATATTTTGTACAATATGGCTTAAAAGCAAAGGAAAGAAAAACTTTTACCTTTTCATCCCCGGATTTAGGTAGCTTTATGCACAGTGTGCTTGATGATTTTTCAAAGATTGTGGATAAAAGTGAAATAAAATGGGCGGATCTTGATCGTGAATGGTGCGAAAAAAATATCGCAACCGTTGTAGAAAAACAAGCGCAGGAAGGTTCTAGTGGGTATATATTAAACAGTACCCCAAGGTATAAGTACTTTACAGAGAGATTAAAAAGAGTTTTAAAGCGAACCATATACGTTATAGTTGAGCAGATGAAGAATAGTGGCTTTGAACCTTTTGGCTACGAAGTATCCTTTGGCTTTAATGATGGAGATTATCCACCGATTCAAGTAGAACTATCCACAGGAGAAATGGTAAATTTAGTGGGCAGGATAGATAGGGTAGATAAGTTAATAACTGAGGGAGAAGATTTCTACAGAATAATAGATTATAAATCCGGAAATAAGGACTTTAAACTATCAGATGTATATTACGGACTTCAAATACAGCTATTGACCTATTTAGATGCCATGCTTACTAATGAAACTATGATTTCAAAGGAGTCGATTTTTCCGGCCGGTATACTGTATTTTAAAATAGATGACCCAGTAATAAAAGCTAAAAATAATTTAGATGAAGAGGAACTAGAAAAAGCCATAATGAAGGCTTTAAAAATGAAGGGCCTACTGCTAGCAGATACTAAAATAATTAGGGAAATGGATAGAAATATTCAAGGTGCCTCTCTAGTTGTTCCAGCATCAATTAAAAAAGATGGAGAATTAGGTTCAAGGTCTTCAGTAGCAACTAAAGAGCAATTTGAAATGCTTTTAAAACATGTAAAGGAAAACTTAATAAATACCTGCGAGGAAATGTTAAGTGGGGAAATAGATATAATGCCTTACAAGAAAAAGGATATCACCCCTTGTGCTTACTGTGAGTACTCAGCAATATGTCAATTTGACCCTACATTAAAAGAAAATAACTATAAGATAATAAAGGATAGAAAGGACCAAGAAATCTGGGAACTCTTAGCTAATGGATCAGCAGATTTTGCGGCTGAAAGTGGACCTTCAGATGCAACTGAGTTAAACAGTGTAAATACCCAAGAGATGGGAGTGAGAGAATAATGGAAAAGGATACTATTGAAATTGTGCCTTCAGAAAAAATGGTTTCATGGACTGAGGATCAAGAAAAGGCCATATTAACTCGCGACTGCAATATTCTAGTAGCTGCGGCTGCGGGTTCCGGAAAAACTGCAGTATTAGTGGAGAGAATAATAAAAATAGTAACGGATGAAGAGAGGCCAACAGACATAGACAAGCTATTAGTAGTTACATTTACAAATGCAGCTGCATCAGAAATGAGAGAGAGAATAGCTGCGGCAATCTCAAAAGAACTTCATAAAAACCCACAAAGTAAGTTACTGCAAAGACAACTTACTCTATTAAATAAATCCAGCATTACAACTATTCACTCTTTTTGTCTTGAGGTTATTAGAAGCAATTTTCATGTAGTAGATTTAGACCCTAATTTTAGAATAGCAGACACAACAGAAGCAGTGCTTTTAAAACAGGAAGCTCTAGAAGATCTTTTCGAAGAAAGATATGTGGGCATTTCAGAAGATGAGAACAATCAAGAACAAGAGAAGAAACTAGAAGAAAATAGCTTATTAAACCAAGCAGAAGATGCTAACTTTGATAAACTAGAAGTCGCCGCTAGCTTTGAAGAATCAGCAAACACCTCTAGTTTTCTGCAGCTAGTAGAAGCCTACAGCAATAATAAAGAGGATTTAGGCCTTCAATCCATAGTTCTAAGTCTTTATAATTTTGCTATGAGTTCTACAGATCCAACAAAGTGGCTACTGGATGCGGCAGAGGATTTTAACATTAAAAAAGGTTACAGACTTAGCGATACCCCTTGGGCAGCGGTTTTAATAGAAGATATTAAAATAGAGCTACAAGGAATTGAAAAAGTAATGATCAAGGCATTAAAAATCATAGATAATAATGAAGCTATAGACTTGTATAATGAAGTCTTCAAAGCGGATTTAGCCATGATTTCTGATCTTTTAAGTGCGGCTAATAATTCTTTTGAAAGTTTGGCAGGGACTATAGAAGGGTTGAGCTTTCAAAAGCTACCCAGCATAAAGGCTTGCAAGGACAAGGAAAAACAAAAGGCAGTGCAGGAAATAAGAAATAAGGTAAAAAAACAATTACAAGAGCTATCTCAGCAGGTAATGGGTGCAAATTCAGAAACGGCCCTTGTGGATATTAAAAAACTATACCCGCAAATGCTGGCGCTATCACAGCTAGTTATAGATTTGCAGGAAAAATATACGCAAAAGAAAAAGGATAGGTCAATTATAGATTTTAACGACTTTGAGCATTTTTGCCTGTATATTTTAATGAAAAGGAATGAGCTTGGGGAAGTAGTACTAGATGAACAAGGGAAACCAGAACCATCCGCTGTAGCGGTGCAACTAAGAAATAAATATGAAGAAATTTTGATAGATGAATATCAAGACAGTAATATGGTGCAGGAAACACTATTAAATATAATTTCAAGAGAAAAAATAGGTGCTCCAAATGTATTCATGGTAGGCGATGTAAAACAGAGCATATATAGATTTAGGCAGGCAAGACCAGAGCTCTTTTTAGGTAAATATACATCTTATTCCAAAGAAGACGGAGCAAAAACCAGAAAAATAACTTTATACAAAAATTTTAGAAGTAGAGAGCCGGTTATAAATGCGGTAAACTATATTTTCAAAGGCGTAATGTGCAAAAATATTGGAGATCTTGATTATACAGATGAAGAAGCACTAAATTTAGGAGCCCACTTTGAAGAGCTTAAAGAACCCGGAGTAGTAGGTGGACCCGTGGAGCTACATCTTATTGAAAAGGATGTTATGGATATCACGGAAGAAAATGTGGACCTTGAAGAGGAAAACCAATCAACCGATGCAGAAGGTGCGGACTCTAGCAAAAGCTCAGAGGAAGAAACCCCTACAAATATTCAGTTAGAAGCTAGAATTGTGGCGAAAAGAATAAAAGAATTAATGTTTGAAAATGGTGAAGATGACTTTAAAATTTACGATAAAAACATTAAAGCTTATAGGAATGTGGATTATAAGGATATTGTAATATTGCTTCGTGCCACCTCAAATTGGGCACCTTCATTTTTAGAGGAGTTAAAGCTTGAAGGTATACCAGTTTATGCAGATACAGGCACAGGATATTTTAACACCTTAGAAATTCAAATAATCATGAGTCTACTTCAAATTATAGATAACCCAAGACAGGATATTCCTATGCTTTCAGTACTGCGGTCACCAATAGGGGGTTTTACGTCAGAGGAGCTAGTAGACATAAGAATAGGACAAAGGGAAATCTCTTTTTATGAGGCAATGGTAAATTTTTTAGAAGCTGAAAACGAATCAGAGCACCAAGCTGAAAATGCTTCAATTACCCAAAAGCTCGGTAAATTCCTAAAAAAATTAAACCACTTTAGGCAAATCTGTAAGTATATGCCCATCGATGAATTCATCTGGTATCTATACACAGATACAGGCTATTATGGTTATATAGGAGCCATGCCAGGAGGAGTTCAAAGACAGGCGAATTTGAGAGTGCTTTTTCAAAGGGCTAGGCAATATGAAGAAACTAGTTATAAGGGACTGTTTAATTTTATAAACTTCATAAACAAGCTAAAAATAAGCAGTGGAGACATGGGTAGCGCAAAAACCCTTGGGGAAAATGAAAACGTAGTTAGGATAATGAGCATTCATAAAAGTAAAGGGTTAGAATTCCCTGTAGTATTTTTAAGTGGTACAGGAAAAAACTTTAATTTAATGGATATAAATAAAAGCATATTATTTCATCATGAATTGGGCTATGGTCCGGATTTTGTGGATCCGCTGCGAAGAATTTCCTATCCTACGGTACTGAAACAAGCACTAAGGAAGAAAATAAAAATAGAAAACCTTTCAGAGGAAATGAGGGTGCTGTACGTAGCCTTTACAAGGGCAAAGGAAAAGTTGATTATAACTGGGTCAATGAAAAACATAGAGAAAAATATAGGAAGAATGAGTTTTAGTTTAGAAGAAAATACTGAAAAGCTTGGAGAATATGAAATTCTAAAAGCTAAAAGCTATTTAGATTGGATAGTACCCTCCGTAATAAGACATGCAGACGGGAAAATTTTAAGGCAGCTAATTGGAATTGAAGATAGTAGCGTAAATCTATTAGATCATCCCGCAAGTTTTCAGGTGAGGCTTTGGAATAGAGAGGACATAGTTAAAAATCAAGAGGTAGAGGAAGAAGAAGCCCTTATGAGTACTAGAGAAAAGTTAACAAGGCTTGAGGAAAAAATCACAGATGAGGAAAATATATTGGAAATAGAAAAAAGGCTAGGCTTTAAATATAAATATGAAATGTCCACAAAAATGCCAACAGTACTTACAGTAACAGAACTTAAAAGAAAATTTAACATGGAGCTTACAGAAGATGCTTCAGAAAATATGTATCAGCAAAAACTTATAAGTAAGCCGAAATTTTTAGAAGATATAAAGGGTTTATCACCATCAGAAAGAGGAACCGCTATGCACTCAGTGGTGCAAAGATTAGATTTAACTAAAGTGGCAACTATAAATGAAATTGATGCACAAATCCAAACTTATGTTGAAAAACTCTTAATGTCAAAAGAAGAGGCCAAGGCTGTTCGCTCCGAAAAACTAGTAAAGTTATTTAAAACAGAGCTTGGAGCTCGGATGGTAAAAGCATACTCGCTAAATCTTTTAAATAGAGAAATACCTTTCCATATGGAAATTAACTCAACAGAGATTTATAAAAATCTTCAGAAAGACATATACGGAGATGAAAAAATAATACTTCAAGGGATAATAGATTGTTATTTTGAGGAAAATGGAGAAATAATCTTAGTGGATTATAAAACAGATTCAGTAAAAAATGGAGAGGTTGATCTCTTAATTGATAAATACAAGTCTCAACTGGAGTATTATGCAAGGGCGCTTAAGGCTACTCTTGGGAAACCAGTTAAAGAGAGTTACCTGTACTTATTTAGTATAGATGAAGCAGTAGAAGTTAAATAGAAAGGCAGGGACATTAAAATGAGAATACTTCACACCTCCGATTGGCATCTGGGAAAGACATTAGAGCAGTACAGTAGGCTAGAGGAACAGGAAGAATTTCTACAAGAATTTATAGAAATAGTTGCAAACAATAATATAGATTTAGTAATTATAGCTGGAGATATCTATGACAATGGAAATCCCCCAGCAAAGGCAGAAACGATGTTTTATAGTACCCTAAAGAATATAACTAAAAGCGGTAAAACTGCAGTGCTTGTAGTGGCGGGGAATCATGATAATCCAGAGAGACTGGTAGCAGCTAGCCCCCTATCTTATAAGCATGGAGTAATACTACTCGGGGAACCAAAGAGTATAGCAAGACAAGGAAGCTTTGGACAAGAAAACTCTGCGAAGGAATGTGATTTTGAAATAATAGAAAGCGGAGAAGGCTATATAGAGCTTAGTATAAGAGGGGAAAAAGCGATTATTATAACATTGCCTTATCCAAGCGAAAAAAGGTTAAATGAAGTACTTTCAATAGGACTAACTGATGAGGATAGGCAAAAAAGCTATTCTGATAGAATAGGACAGCTATTTGAAGTGGTATCCACTAAATATAGGGAGGATACCGTAAATCTAGCAGTATCTCACCTATATGTTATGGGCGGAGAGGAAAGTGGTTCAGAACGAAGTATACAATTGGGTGGAAGTCTTTCAGTTTCCCCATTGAAATTTCCGAAAAACGCTCAGTACTCAGCTCTTGGACATCTTCATAGACCACAAAAAGTTCCAGGTACAATGGGTAAGATAAGATATTCTGGATCCCCGATTCAATATAGCAAAAGTGAAATAAACTATAGCAAAGGAGCTTATCTCGTAGAAGTTATAGCTGGTGGCGAGGCTGAAATATCACAACTACTCTTTAGAAACTACAAGCCTATAGAAGTATGGAAATGTAACAGTGTGGAAGAGGCTTTAGAAAAATGCAAAGTAGATTGTGAGCGAAACATTTGGGTATACCTTGAAATAAAAACCAAGGAAATAATCAGCACAGAGCATATAAAGGAAATGAAAAGAAACAGGCGGGACATAGTTTCCATACAGCCAATACTTGAAGGCTTAGAGCGTGAAGAAGATTTAGCAGAGTGTTTAAGGGAAAAATCCATGGAAGAGTTATTCAAAGAATATTTCATAAAGGAAAAAGCAGGGCTAGAGCCTTCAAAAGAGCTAATGGACTTATTCCTTAGCATAGCCTATGACGAGGAGGATTCGAAAAATGAAACCAGTTAATCTTAAAATTAAGGGTTTGAATTCCTTTGTAGAAGAGCAAACTATAGAATTTTCAAAGCTTACAGAAAAAGGACTTTTCGGTATCTTCGGTCCTACTGCTAGTGGTAAATCCACCATCCTAGATGGAATAACCATAGCACTTTATGGAAAAGTGTCCAGAGACACCAAGGAGTTTGTAAATACAGAAACAAATGTTGTAGAAATAAGCTACGACTTTGAAATAGGTGTAGGAAAAACTCGAAAACTGTATAGAGCAGAAAGATGCATAAAGAGATTAAAGACTGGATATTTCAAAACTGCCTATGCAAGGCTTATAGAAATAAACAAGGAAAATGTTGAAGAAAGTAAAGTGCTAGCAGAAGGTCCCAAGGACGTAGAAGAAAACATTATAGATATTATAGGGCTAAAAGTTGAGGATTTTACACGGTCAGTAGTGCTACCTCAAGGTAAATTCAATGAATTTTTAAAGCTTACAGGAAAAGAAAGACGAAATATGTTAGAGAGAATCTTTGCACTAGAAAAATACGGCACAAAGTTGTATGAAAAAATAAGAAGTATTAGAAATGAAAACTTAATAACTAGAAATGAGTTAGAAGGAGAAATGAAGGGCTATGAAAATGTAGGACAAGAAGCCCATAAGGAGATAGTGGATACACTAGCCGACTTAAAAAAAGAAGAGAAAGTTCTTAGAACTGAGAAAAATACCTTAGATAAACAATATGAAGAATACAAAACTCTCTGGGAGCTACAAGAAGAAAAAAGTCAATATATAAAAAAGGCAACAGAGCTAAAGCTTCAGGAAGAAGAAATTAAAAATAAAAGTGAAAAATTCACTAAGGGAAGTGCATCACTAAATGTAAAACCCTTCATTGACAATGTAGTTGAAACTAAAGAGAGTTTAGCTATAAATAAATCCACTCTCCAAAAACTAAATGTTGCTTTTTTATCTCTATGTGAAAGGTTAAATATAACAAAAACTTCTTACGAAGAGGCCTGGAATGTTAAAAACAATAAACTTCCTGCTTTAATTGCAAAGGAAGTAAGCCTTAAACAAGCTACAACTATTGAAGAGAAAATAAATTATCTATCTAGTGAAAAGGCTATACTTTTAGAAAAGCATAAAGTTCTTATGATAAATATAAATGAAAAGAATTTAAAGTACAACCTGCTAGAAGCAAATAAATCAGGAACAGAAAATAAACTAAAAGCTACAGAAGAAAGTCTAAATGAAATAGAAATATTGCCAGAATATAGGGAAAAATTACAAAATATTTACAACGTTGAGCTAGAAGTTTGTGCTGATGTGAAAAATGTAGATGGACTTAAAAATAAAGAAGAAACCTCCCGAAAAGCTATAAATATAGCGGATGTAGGGCACAGTGAAGCATTATTACTTCAGAAAAATAGTGGGAATAAATTAGTGGTTTTGAAAGAAAAAACCGAGGAACTAGCGAATAATTTCCCGGGAGATAATAATTTGTTACTAGACAAGCAGAACGCCTATAGCATACTCCGTGATGGACTAGAAAAAGCTGTAGAAAACAATAAAATACAGGGTGAGCTTAAGGAAAAATATAACATTATTAACATTGAAAATGAAAAAGTTAGCTTAGATTTAAAAAACAAGTCAGAATCTATAGAAAAGGCTAAAGTTCAGCTTAAATCTATAGAAGCTGAAATAAAAGAGATAGAACTAGGGGGAATGGCAGCAGTTCTAGCTTCTAATTTAAAAGAAGGGGACCTATGCCCAGTATGTGGATCGGAGCATCATACGCATTTAGCAGAACTAATAGTTGATTCCAACTTAGAAGGATTGAAAGATTCAAAGCAAGGGGTGGAGCTAAACTTAGAAAAACTCTCTAAAGAACTTCAAAAGCAGCAAATTAAAGCAGCAGAGCTGTTAAGAGATGCAGAGCATATAAATAAGAGCCTTACAGAAGTTTCAGAAAAACTCAGTGATGTAAACATTGAAGGGCTGAAAGAGCAGAAAAATATAAGCGAAAAGGGATTACTAGATTTTAGAGAAAACTTAGAGGCCTATAATAAGCAAAAGGCCCAGTTAGACTTAGAACTAGTCGTACTTCAAGAGGAAAAAAGCAAAGCAGACTTAGAGGAAGCTAAGCTTGGCGAAGGTTTAAAAATAGAAAAGCAAGCATTGATAGTAATAAATGGAGAGCTAGCTAGTGGAAATGAAAGACTAAAGCTACTTCAGGATAAGTATCTACTATTAAAAGAAGATTTGAACAAGGAAGAGGGCGAGCTTGACCAAAAGCAAAGTGATAGTATAGTAGTAGTAGTGTCCATAAGTGAAAAAATAAAGCAGCTTAAAGCTACGGATAATCAAGTGATAAAACTAACTGCCACAGCGAGGAAATATAGATCAGAGCTAGTAATATTAGAAAAGCAAAAAGATGAAGTAGATAAAATCTTAAAGGACCTTACTACCTCAAAAACAGAAATAGAAACCAGTGGCAAGGAAAAAAGGGCGGAAATAGAACGTTTAACTGTTCAAATTGTGGAACTCTGTGGATTTACACCTTCAGTGGATATAACACCTAAGATTGAAATAGAAAAGGTAAGAAATGAAATAAAAAACATAACTTTGAAAGAAGCAAATTTAAAAGAAGTCTTAGAAAGAGAAAATATAGAAAAGCAGACTGTGGAAACTCAGAAGACTAGTGAAGAAAAGGAAAGTACAATGCTTTTAAAACAGTTAGCTACAGGAGAAGAAAAATTAAAAATATCTCTTAGTGAAAATTGCTTTGAAAACCCTGAAATAGCTATTCACTATTTATTACCAAAAGAAGCTTTGATGCTTTTAGATAGTGAAATAAAGCAGTACCAAGAGGTACTTCGCAGAATCCTAGATAATTTGCAAAGAGTAGAAAATCTTCTTTTGGGAAAAGAAATAGACCCTGAATTTTGGCAAGGACTAAAAGAGAAAAGAGAACTATTGCAAAGTGATTTAGAAGAAAAAAACAAGGCTGTAGGCGCTGAAAGTAGGGCTCTTGAGGAAATGGAACGAAAGCTAAAAGAGTTCGCAGCCCTTATAATAAAGCGTAGCGAAGTAGAACATATGCTGGGTCTTTTAAGAGAACTTGATACCTTGATTCAAGGGAATAAATTTGTGGAATATGTAGCTATGAAGCAGCTGAAATATATATCATTGGAGGCTTCAAAACGTTTGAAGGAAATAACAAGAGGACGTTATGCCTTAGAGCTTGACTCTGATGGAGCTTTTGTAATGAGGGATGATTTCAATGGAGGAACAAGACGTGAAACTAACACTTTATCCGGTGGAGAGACGTTCTTAACCTCGCTATGTCTTGCACTGGCACTATCCTCACAAATTCAATTAAAAGGTAGTGCTCCACTAGAGTTCTTCTTCTTAGATGAAGGTTTTGGAACTTTAGATACGGATCTTTTAGAAATAGTAATGAATTCACTTGAGAAGCTTCATTCAAGTACACTTTCAGTGGGAATAATAAGTCACGTGGAGGAGCTTAAAAATAGGGTTCCTATAAAACTAATAGTTTCTGCAGCAGAGCAGGGACAGGGGGGGAGCAAAGTAAAACTTGAGTATACGTAAAAGTATGAAATTTCTCCTGCGTTAATTGCAAACGAGCTTGAAACTGGAAATTTGATTAAGAAATTCTAATCTTTTGCCAATATAAAATTCTCTGGCGCTCACATTCGGCGTCCTGCCTCAGGTTCGCTACCCTGTCCTCTGGGTATTCCTTAGGGGCACATAACAATTATTAATTGTTATGCATCCTGGCAGGGTCACGAGAATTTTATATCGTCAAAAGAAGAATTTCTAAATCGAATTTCAATGTTTCTGCGCTTCTTATTGCAATTAACTCCAGAGAAATTCATACGATTAGGTATTATACTCCAATATATCTTGCAAAATAGCTCCAAACAGGAAGCAAGAATTTCTAAATGCAATTTCAATGTTTCTGCGCTTCTTATTGCAAGTCACTCCAGAGAAATTTCATACAATTATGTATTATGCTCCAAGATGCAGCGGAAGGGAGATTCAAATAGGAATAATAATCTCATCCTAAAGTCTTTTAGCCGGTAGGCTGTGTTTGCTATTCGACATGTAGAAGAGATCAAAACAAGAAATCTCAAATGGATTTTAGCAATCAATGCCCAAGGTCTTTTAGCCGATAGGCTGTGACTTAGCTATGTATTAAAATTGAAAAGTTATTAATAGTTCTCCTAAGTTTACTTGCAAGCTAAAAGGCAAATGAGGAATTCAAAATGATAATAGCGCCCAAAATCATTTAGCAGGGTAGGCTGTGTTTGAAATATCATGCAGTAGAGATTAAAACAGGAAATTCCGAGTGTCATTCGCGACCCTCAGACTTCGTTAAGGCTCAATAGATATTAATGTGATATTTTTACCTAGGTAGAAGAAAGGAGAAAGAATTTGAATGAATTTGTAAAATTGTTAATTATGATTGGTAGTATTGCTTCAATTGGGTTTGGACTGTGGCATTTTTTTGTTCCAAGATTATGGAAGTGGTATTCATATATTGATATCAATGCAAAAGAGTTGATAATCGCTGTTAGGGCGATTAATGTGTTTTTTTCCTTGTCTCTTGTATTATTTGGAATAATAAATTTACTTTTTGTTTATGGCAATAAATCAAATAGATACTCAATAATTGTAGTGCTTATTGCAACATGTGTTTTATGGCTTACGAGACTTGTCTTTCAGCTTATTTATCCACAAGGTACAATGAATGCTTTACTACAATACGGCATGCTAGCAGCATTTATTGTAATATTTCTATGCTACTTTATTTCACTTTATATTATGGTTGCTAAATAGCTTCAGTTAGGCTCACGCTAATTTCAATGAGTTTAAGTCGTTATACTTTCTATTTTAAAGGTTTATAACCATCCTCGGATTCATACACTATATAACGAATTGGGCCATTATTGTTAAAGACAAGCATTTAATATATAATTAAACCATTAGAATTCAATTGGAGGAAAAAAAATGAAATTTTTATTGTATTACATTTTAGCTATTAACTTATACGGTATTTTTGTGATGTATTCAGATAAGAATAAATCACAAAAGGGAAGGTGGAGAACTCCAGAAAGTACTATTTTTACTATAGCTTTTGCTTTTGGTGCTTTGGGTATATTTATGGGTATGCGATTATTTAGGCATAAAACAAAGCATAATAAGTTTGTTATAGGAATACCTTTAATACTGATAGTTGAATTGTTTATATTCTTTACATATATTTATAAATTGTTGTAAGCTCCATAATTTAAACTTTGAGATTATACCCTCTTGAGGGTATAATAAATATAATATTACTTAAAAAATAAAGAAGATAAGTTTAAGAGGTGGTAATGATATGGATAATAAGATGTTTGAACTGATGGAGAAAATGTACAGTGAGTTTTCTTCTTTTAAAACTGATATGACTACTGAAGTAAAAGGTATAAGACAGGATCTAACTGGTGTAAAAGAGGAAGTAGAAAGTCTGAATGTTAAAGTTGATAAAAATGCATTGGAGCTAGAGACTATAAATAATAAACTAGAAATAGTGGTTGAAGTTCAACAGAATATGATGGTACAAACTCAAAAACAAATACAGGAAATCATAGAGCCTTTTGGTGAAGACGTTAGTGTAATAAAAAGTGCTGTAAAGCATATATCAAATGAGGTTGTAGATGTAAGTGATAAAATAGAATTTATTAGTATGAAAGAATTCAATAATGAACGTGATCTTTTCATGATGAAAAAGAAACTTTCTGAATAGGATTCAAAATTAGACTTATTTCTACCTGTGCATAACTTTTTTATGAAAACTGGACATATTAGCACTATTTACCTTATTAATAGTATGTTTAAGCAAAGTTATCCTCTTTATGTGGATAACTTTGCTCAAATTGTGGATAAATTTTTAATTGTCTGTAAATAAATTATATAAAAATATATTATAATATTAACTTTTCCACATTAAAATAATCTAAAATTCTTAATTTATTCAAAAAAATTCCTTCGATTCATAATAAAAAAATAAGACGTAATTGTAGTTTATTTTACAACAAAACAAATGGGGGAGAATCTTTATGAAGCACTTTAAACTAACTAGAAATATATATATTTTTAGTGGATTTTGTTTTTTGTTATCTACTTTTCTTCAATTAAAAGTCAGTGAATTTGTTATAGTTCCAATTTTAAATGGAATTTCATGCATTCTCATGTTTATTAACGCTTACATTAATCAAAAGAAGATTATAAAAGATAATGAGAATTAGGATAACGAACAATATTAAAATATCGTTTAATATTATGTTATATAAAATAAAATTAATTTTAGGAGGTAATGAAGAATGTTTGGTAAAGAAACTAATGAAAGATTTAATGTTATTTATAAGGAGGGTGGTATGTCTGGGTGTAAAGTAATAGTAGATAAAGAAACTGGAGTTCACTATTTATTTAGCTGGGATGGATATGCTGGGGGAGTTACACCGTTATTGAATAAGGATGGAAATCCAGTTATTAATTCAAATAATAAATAATATTCTTATATGTCGTAACAACAACCCCATATTAATTTGATGTGGGGTTGTTGTAATATCGGGTTATTGTTATGAATGATGAACAATTTAAATTGTATCTGAATACATACCACAATAAAGCGCTTCTTTTCTGTCTTCTTTAAGCTTAAAGTTTTCTCTAATCTGAATTACGTTCTCCACACAGATATCAGCTATAATTAGACCATCATCCATATATAAGCTACTTATTATATTCCCTAGTGGATCTATAATCATGGAGTCACCACTGTAGTTCAAACCATTTCCTTGACCAACTCGGTTTACACCTGCTATATAACATTGATTTTCTATGGCTCTTGCTTTTAATAGGGTAATCCAGTGTTCCCGGCGCTCTATTGGCCAGTTAGCTGCAAGGGTAATTAAGGTTGCAGTTTTTGAGGCTATCTGAAAAATCTCTGGAAAGCGTAAATCGTAGCAGATAAAAGGGGCAATAGTAAAATCGAAAGCATTAAAGGAGTCTATTCGTTTTCCACTTTGGTAAAATTCAGTTTCTTCTCCAAAGGAAAAAGGATGAATTTTAGTGTAGCTGACAAGTACTTCGCCGGAGGGAGCCACTACAGAGTATATATTTTTACTATTAGAAGTTCCCTCTACATATCCAAAGCCTACGGAAATATTAAATTTTAAACTCATTTCCACAAAGAATTCTGTGGTTTCATTATTAATCTCTCCTATTAAAGAGGTATTCATAGAAAAGCCTGTTAAAGCCATTTCGGGGAAAAGAATCATATCCACCTTTTCAGCAGCTGCCTGTTTTATGAATTGCAACGCAGTTTCTTTATTCGCAGTTTTATCTTCCCAAACAATATCTATTTGTGCTAGTGCTAGTTTCATAGCGAGTGCATCCTCCTCATTTCTTTATTTTTTATTACTTACATTATATCATTAAATATTGAAATCATTTCACTTAAACCTTATGTATTAGGGTACTAAACAATTAATACACCATCCGGACACATATCAGCTATATTAACTGTATACTAATAATATCTTCATATAATACATATTATAATAGAGGAAAGGATTAAATGCGTAAAATTTTATAGGGTGACTTGCAAAGAGCTCAAAGCTGTAATAGAATGATAGATACAATTTGCAGCCTACAAGCCAAAATACATTGGAATAAAAAGGAACTATAAGTTATAATGATAAAATAGAGAGATTATTATATCTCTATTTTAACTGTGGATTGTCAACTGATAAAGGTGGTGACTACATGTTCAAAGATCTTAAAAAGCTTGCATCAAGGGTTATTGATGATGATATTACGGCCTTGGCAGCTCAAGTTACTTATTATTTATTGTTATCATTTTTCCCTTTTTTATTACTGCTACTTAGCATGTTAGGTTATAGTGATTTAAAGAGTAATGATGTGTTAGTATATTTAAGCCAAATAATGCCCAAGAGCACTTTTGATTTAATTTACACAACAGTTATAGATGTGTTTGATAAAACAAGTGGGAATTTAATATCTCTAAGTTTAATAGGTTTAATTTGGACTGGGTCTAGTGGGTTTAGAGCTATAATAAAGGGATTAAATAAAGCCTACGATGAGAAAGAAACAAGACCTTATTGGAAAACACTAATTATATCCATATTATTTATGGTAGGACTTGCACTTGTTATTATAGCTGCAGTAGCCTTAGTAGTATTTGGACAAATGATAGGTTCAATGATTACAATGAAATTCCATGTATCTAGTAAGTTTAGATTAAATTGGGATATTATAAGGTACCTAGTAACTCTATGTGGAATGGTATTTACATTTGCATCATTATATCATTTTACTCCTTGTAGAAGAATGACCTGGAGGGAAGTAATGCCTGGAGCTTCCTTTAGTACTTTAGGTTGGTTACTATCTTCTTTAGGCTTTGCATATTATGTGAATAACTTCAATAACTACTCTAGTGTATATGGCGGTATAGGAGGAGTGATAGTGCTTATGCTATGGCTTTATATTACCTCCATAATAATATTGCTAGGGGGAGAGGTTAATGCACAGTTAGCTTTTGAGAGATTGGGTAAACAAAAGCCAGAACGTAAAAAGTTTTAGTTATTAGATTTTTCTTAGATTATGCTATAACGAAAAGTATATATTGCTGGGATGCTTTCATTTCGCTAAGTGATTCTAAAATTTATTTTATCTACAGTTGCTAAAAAATTCAAACTCGCTTAAGCTCAAACATGAATTTTTCTTTACGCATCTGTAAATAAAATAAATTTTGAATTACTAAAGCTTATTCAAATGCATTCTACGCAATATATACTTTTGTTAGCATAATCTAAGAAAAATATCTAATTTCGAGAACTTCTTATTGCAATTAACCCGGTGGAAATTCATACATAGGAAGTGACGAATAAAATTCGCAACCTACGGCTAAAGGGATTGGTAGGAATATTTTTTATATTATGCTATAACGAAAAGTATATATTGCTGGAATGCTTTCACTTCGCCAAGTAATTCTAAAATTCATTTTATCTACAGTTGCTAAAAAACACAACTCGTTTTCCCCTTAGTATTCCTCATGGGCACACAACAATTCTCAATTGTTGTGCGCTCAAACATGAATTTTTCTTTACGCACCTGCAAATAAAATAAATTTTGAATTACTAAGGCTTATTCAAATGCATTCTACGCAATATATACTTTTGTTAGCATAATCTAAGAAAAATATCTAATTTCGAGAACTTCTTATTGCAATTAACTCGGTGGAAATTCATACATAGGAAGTGATGGGCAAAATTCGCAGCCTACGGCTAAAGGAGTAATTTTTGAGTAAATAACATAATTAATAAATTCGCATATTGTTTATGTCACAGTATATCTTTATCAGAATAACATATAGTAGCAGTTAGAAAAATTGATACTGCTAGGAGGTGATGCTATGTATAGTTATTGGCACGCTGATATGAGTGAATCTGATGATGATTGGAGTAGAGATCATAATTCAAAAAAATGTGAAAAACATGAATGTAGCAAGTGCGACAGACATGAATGTAATAAATGTGATAAACATGAATGTAGCAAGTGCGACAGACATGAATGTAATAAATGTGATAAGCATGAATGTAGCAAGTGCGACAGACATGAATGCAATAAATGTGATAAACATGAATGTAGCAAGTGCGACAGACATGAATGTAATAAATGTGATAAACCTGAATGTAGCAAGTGCGACAGACATGAATGTAATAAATGTGATAAACCTGAATGTAGCAAGTGCGACAGACATGAATGTAATAAATGCGATAAACCTGAATGTAACAAGTGCGACAGACATGAATGTAATAAATGTGATTGATCTTCCTTAAAAGTTAGACAAGCTATAAAGGTATTCATAAATAAAACTTGTTTTTTATTTATGATATGAATTTAAATAAGATGTCGTGAAAGTTTATTTCACGACATCTGTTGTATACCTATATATAGCCGATTATCATTGTATGTAGATTGGAAATTTATCGAAACTCATTGAAAAATATGCTCCAATTAGTCTTGTCAATTAAGGTAGGAAAATTGTTCTTAGATTATGCTATAACGAAAAGTATATATTGCTGGAATGCTTTCACTTCGCCAAGGAATTCTAAAATTCATTTTATATACAGTTGCTAAAAAATTCAAACTCGCTTTCCCCTTAGTATTCCTCATGGGCACACAACAATTCTCAATTGTTGTGCGCTCAAACATGAATTTTTCTTTACGCTCCTGTAAATAAAATAAATTTTGAATTACTAAGGCTTATTCAAATGCATTCTGCGCAATATATACTTTTGTTAGCATAATCTAAGAAAAATACCTAATTTCCGAGAACTTCTTATTACAAGTCACTCCGCAGAAATTAATACTTAATATGCTCAGAACGAAAGAAAACGAGCTTGAAATTTAATAAAATAGTGCAGAAAAATCAGAAGAAACCCTTCTGATTTTTTTGCGTTGAGTTATAAATAGATTTATAGAAACAAAAGTAGAACGCATCACTGAGTCACTACTCCACGGCACATCATTACTGCATTGTGATGTAATGGTTTTCTCAAATTTATAGAAAAAAATTTAATATAATTAAAATAAATATACCAGAAATATTGGAAATATGGAAATATAAACCTTTTATTTGTCGTAAAATTTCGATTTAATGAGAAATTAACCAAACTTAATAAAAAATTAACACATATCTTGTAGAATTATGGTATACTCTCAATATAGTAAAAATTGCATTATTTAATATGTTTTTTAATTACATAGAAAAAATTAAATAAAATCTTTAAATGTGAAACCAAGAAATATAAAATAATATCATATTATGTCGATGAATATAAAAATATAAAGCTTCTATATATATAACACTTTAATAGTGTATATATTTTTAAAAATATTGTTGACATAATATCACACTTTTTAAAAATAGTTTTAAAAATGTAAAATAATTGGCTAGCAAATTATATTGCAGTAATTAATTATTAGTGCGATAAGTTGATAAATTTTAAATTTGCATATTATAAAAACAAGGAGGGAGTATAAATGCAAGAAACGAAAGAAAATTCAAGAATTACACAGATGGAGATTGAACAAGAGATGGAGAAGAACCTAGGGTATTTTTTCATTAAAAGAGTAATTGATGTTATTGGCGCGTTATGCGGGATTTTATTAATAAGTCCAGTTATGATTGTGGTGGCCATTTGGATTAAGTTAGATTCGAAGGGACCAGTTTTTTTCGCTCAGAAGAGAGTTGGACAAGATGGCAAAAGATTTTCTATGTACAAATTTAGGTCTATGTGTCTAGATGCGGAAGATCTTCTTAAAAAGCTTGAAGCTGATAATGAAATGTCGGGACCTATGTTTAAGATAAAAGAAGATCCAAGGATAACTAAAATAGGAAAATTTATAAGAAAGACAAGTATAGATGAGTTACCTCAGCTTTTTAATATATTAAGTGGAGAAATGTCACTAGTTGGACCAAGGCCAAGTTTGCCTAAAGAGGTGGCACAGTTTACATCTTTCCAAAAACAAAGATTAGTTGCAAAACCAGGCTTAACTTGCTATTGGCAGGTAAGAGGACGAAGTGATGTTAGTTTTGAAGAGTGGATGGAAATGGATGTTGAGTATTTAATGGAGAGAAATACAATTGTAGATATAGTACTTATATTTCAGACCGTGGGAGTGCTATTTGGTGATGAGAAGGCCAGTTAGAGCTATTTGAGAATTGAGAATTTAAAGTGATGAGGTTTGGGAATGTAGTAACGATTTTTTAACTACATTATTTAGTAAGGGGAGGAAAATAAATATGTTATGTGCGTTAATAATGGCAGGGGGAAAAGGAAGTAGATTTTGGCCTTTGTCCACGGAAGAAAAACCGAAACAGTTTTTGAATCTTACTGGTGAGGATACAATGATTCGTATGACTGTGAAGAGATTAGAAAAGCTTATTCCATTAGAAAGAATATTTGTTGTAACGGGTACTCGTTATATTGATCTCGTAAAACAGCAGCTACCAAAGTTGCCACATAGAAATATCATTATAGAGCCAGTAGGTAAGAATACAGCACCTTGCATAGCTCTTTCTGCTTTTCATATTAACAAAATATATGAAGATGCTACTATAGCTGTATTACCAGCAGATCATCTTATAGAAGATAAGGGAAATTTCCTTGAAGTATTAAATTCAGCAGATGAATTTGTAAATATAAATAAAGAAGCTATTGTAACCATAGGTATGAAACCAGATAGACCGGAAACTGGTTATGGCTATATAAATTACAGCCATATGAATTGTTCAATAAATGGTAATGAAATCAGACATGTAGAGAAGTTTGTAGAAAAGCCAGATTTGCAAGTGGCTAAAGAGTATTTAAAAGATGGAAACTATCTTTGGAATGGCGGAATGTTTATTTGGAAGGCTTCCAATATATTAAGACTTACAAGGGAGCATTTGATTAATACCTTTGAGGTGTTAAGTGAAATAGCAGAGACTCCAGAAGAAGATTATAATAGAGTGTTAGAAGAAAAATATAATAATGTAGACAACATATCTATAGATTTTGGAATTATGGAAAAAGTAAAGGACATATATGTTATTCCAGGGGATTTTGGATGGGATGATATTGGAAGCTGGGAGTCTGTAGAGAGATATAGGGAGAAGGATTGCGATAATAATGTTTGTATGGGTAATGTACAGAACATTGATGGTAGCAATAACATCGTTATTAGTAATGGTAAACCTATAGTTATTTCAGGACTTCAGGATATATTTGTGGTTGAAAATGACGATATGATATTTGTTGGGAATAAGGATGACATGGATAATATAAAAGAACTTAAAAGTAGAATTAGTTAGATTGAAAGGGAGTATTTAAATGAAAAAAGCATTGATAACAGGAATAACAGGACAAGATGGATCATATTTAACGGAATTATTACTAGGAAAAGGTTATGAGGTACACGGAATAATTAGGCGTGCCAGTTCTTTTAATACAAAACGGATTGATTATTTATTTGAAGATCCGAAGATAGGAAATAAAACATTATTTCTTCATCACGGAGATTTAACAGATTCAAGTAATTTAAATAGAATAATAGAAAAAGTTAGACCAGATGAAATATACAATTTAGGTGCACAAAGTCATGTTCAGGTATCTTTTGAAGTGCCAGAATATACTGCAGAAACAGATGGTATAGGTACCCTTAGGTTATTGGATGCTATAAAAGAGAGTGGTTTAAATTGCAAATTTTATCAAGCTTCCACATCAGAACTTTTCGGAGGACTTCCTGGAACAGCACCACAAAGTGAAAAAACACCTTTTTATCCAAAGAGCCCTTATGGAGTAGCAAAGCTATATTCTTATTGGATGACTGTAAACTATAGAGAATCTTACGATTTGTTTGCATGTAATGGAATATTATTTAATCATGAATCACCAAGACGTGGAGAAACTTTTGTTACAAGAAAAATAACAAGAGCAGTTGCTAGCATTATGGCAGGGAAACAAGAAATATTATCCCTTGGTAACATGGATGCAAAAAGAGATTGGGGTTTCGCAGGAGACTATGTAGAAGCTATGTGGTTATTACTTCAACAGGAAAAACCACAAGATCTTGTTATAGCAACAAATGAAACTCATACTGTTAGAGAATTTGTAGAATTATCATTTAAAGAAATTGGTATAGACATAGAGTGGAAAGGTACAGGAGTTGAAGAAAAAGGATACGATAAAGCAACTAGTAGACTTTTAGTTGACATAAATCCTAGATACTTCAGACCAGCAGAAGTTGAACTACTTTGGGGAGATTCTACAAGGGCTGAAACAGAACTTAAATGGGAAAGAAAAGTTAGTTTTAAACAACTAGTTAAGATGATGGTAGATGCTGATATGAAAGAAATAGCTGGAATTGGTTCAGAGGAGTTTATAACTGGAGCAAAAGATGATATAGCTAAAGAAGAAGCAGCTATAACTGTAGCAGAAGCATCTATAAATAGGTAAGGAAGTGTAGTTATGAATAAGAGTAGTAAAATTTATGTAGCAGGAAATCGCGGACTTGTAGGGTCCGCTATAGTTAGAAACCTTAAACAAAAGGGCTATACAAATATAATAGAAAAAACTCATAGTGAGTTAGATTTAATGGATCAACAGGCTGTAAGACGTTTTTTTGAAATAGAAAAACCAGCTTATGTAGTACTCGCTGCGGCGAAGGTTGGCGGAATACAAGCCAACGAAACATACCCAGCTGATTTTATATATGAAAATATGGAAATACAAAATAATGTTATTAAGGCTGCACATGATTTCAAGGTTACAAAGCTTTTGTTTTTGGGAAGCTCATGTATATATCCTAAAATGTGTCCTCAACCAATTAAAGAGGAATATTTACTTTCAGGATATCTTGAACCAACAAATGAGGCTTATGCCTTAGCTAAAATTGCTGGACTTAAGATGTGTCAGTTCTTCAAAAGACAATATGGCGATAATTTTATAAGCTGCATGCCAACTAATCTTTATGGTCCTAATGATAATTATGATTTGAATAATTCACATGTTATGCCAGCGCTTATTAGAAAGTTTCATGAGGCTAAGGTTAATAACAAAGCAGTAGTTGAAGTTTGGGGAACAGGTAAACCGCTTAGAGAATTTTTATACGTAGATGATATGGCAGATGCATGCGTATTCCTTTTAGAAAATTATGATGGTGAAGAGCATGTAAATGTGGGAACTGGCAAGGAACTTACTATAGGGGAATTGGCAGAAATGATAAAACGCGTTGTTGGATTTAAGGGCGAATTAAAATTTAATAGTGAAAAGCCAGATGGCACTATGAGAAAGTTACTAGATGTAAGCAAGCTTGATGCTACTGGATGGAAGTATAAGGTTGAACTAGAAGATGGAGTTAAGATGGCGTACAAATGGTTCGAAGAAAATTATACTAGTTAGGAGAAAAAATGCTTAAATTTAAGAGTAATTACTTTAAAGTGTTTATGAAATTTAATAAGGTTCAATATGGAGATAATTTAAATTTAATTGGATTGCCTGTTATTTTTAAGCAGAAAAAGGCAGAGCTAACCATTGGAGATAATTGTACTATAAAAAGTGATTTCCTATCAAATTTAGTTGGACTATATCAGAGAACAATAATTGTGGCTAGAGAAGAAGGAAAAATACACATTGGTAATAACGTGGGGATTTCCGGGGCTACAATTTATTCTAAGGAATCTATCAAAATAGGAGATTATACTAATATAGGTGGAAATGTTAAAATATTGGACCATGATTTTCACCCTATTGAAGCAGAAGCGAGAAAAAGAAACGACATGACTATGGTAGGAAAAAGAGCTATTATCATTGGCGAAAATGTTTTTATAGGCTGTAATTCAATTGTTTTAAAAGGAACTGAAATAGGTGATAACTCCGTGGTTGGAGCTGGTAGTGTGGTAAGTGGTAAATTTCCAGCAAACGTAGTTATTGCAGGTAATCCTGCTAGAATAATCAAACAATTAGATAATAATCAAAAATTCACAATAATTAAATAATATTGTAACAATTAAATAATGATGTAACAATTAGATAATAAAAGGAGTAATTTATGAAAAGAAAACTATTAGTGTATGCACACTATTTTTATCCGGATGTAGCTTCTACTGGGCAAATATTAACGGAATTGTGTGTTGGCCTTAAAGAAGAGTTTGATATAACGGTAATATGTGTTGTGCCTAGTTATGATGGTAAGGTGGAAGAAAAGTATAAAAGCAAGAGAATATATACTGAGGAGTATGATGGAATCCATCTTATACGCGTTAGAGTGCCTGAGTTTCAAAAGAAAAATAAAGTAAGCCGCGTGAAAAACATTTTAGCATACTTTTTTAATGCAATTATTGCTACTTTTAGTGCTGGTAAACAAGATGTGGTTTTTAGTATATCTCAACCACCAATTTTAGGTGGACTACTAGGAGTCATAGGTAAAAAGCTAAAAAGAGCTAAATATATATATAATATTCAAGACTTTAATCCAGAGCAAACTGAGGCTGTTGGTTATTCTAAAAATAAATTTATATTGAATTTTGCAAGAGCATTGGATAAATATAGTTGCAAATGTTCTGACACTGTTGTGGTGGTTGGAAGAGATATGCAGCAAACATTAGAAACAAGATTTCAAAAGCAAAATGTTCCTAGTAATGTTGTTATAAATAACTGGATAGATGAAAAGCAGATATATCCTCTAGCTCCAGAAAATAAAAAGGTTTTATCCTTTAAGGAGCAATATGGATTAACAGATAAGTTTGTATTCATGTGTTCAGGCAATATTGGCCTTTATTATGACTTAGAAAATATTATTAAAGTTATCGGTGAGTTTAAACATAAAGAAGATGTTGTTTTTGCCTTTGTAGGTGATGGTATTATGAAGCAGACTTTAATGGATTATGCTGACGATAATGATTTAAATAATGTTAAATTTATACCTTATCAAGATAAGGAAGATTTAATTTATTCCTTGAATGCTGCAGATGCACATTTAGTTACTAATGCTAAGGGCATAAAAGGAATTTCTGTACCTAGTAAGATTTATGGTGTAATGGCATCAGGAAAAGCAGTTTTAGGTATTTTAGAGGAAGAGTCAGAGGCAAGACTTCTAATTGAAAATTCTAATTGTGGAAAGTGCGTATGCCCAGGTGATTATAAAAACATCAAATCTGCAATAAGTGAAATTATTGAACATCAAGTAAGCTTTAAAAAGATGGGTGCAAAGGGCAGAAAAACTATAGAAGACAAACTTAAAAAGAATACTTCAATAGATAAATATGCACGAATGCTAAACAATTAATAGCGGGTGCTAAATATAGATTAAAGCTAAATAATAAATAGTAGGTGATTTTATGAAAAAGAAGATATGTTTTATAGCTCAATTTCCACCTCCAATACATGGATTATCGAAGGCGATTGATACACTATATAACTCAGAGCTTACAAAAAAATATGAGTTTAGTAATGTGAATATTACAGATAATAAAAGCATACTTTCAAATATCTTTAAAATAATTAAAAATGATGCTGATTTATATTATTTAACAATTTCACAAACTACAGGTGGAAATTTAAGAGATTTAATAATAATTAAGCTTTTACTTATGAAAAGGAAAAAGATACTAGTTCATTTACATGGTGGCTATTACAGAACTATGCTAGAGTCAGATTGCAAAAACATTATTAAGAAGATTAATTTGAAACTTTTCGGAAAACTTAGTGGAGCGATAGTCCTTGGTAACTCTCTTAAACATATATTTAAAGGCGTTGTTGAAGAAAGCAAAATACACGTTGTAGAAAATTGTGTAGACGAGCAGTATTTAATCAGTGAAGAAAAATTCAATTTGAAAATGAAGAATTTAGATAGCAAAGATAAATTTAATATAGTATATTTAAGCAATTTCATTGAGAGTAAAGGTTATAAAGACATACTAAAAGTGGCTAAAATATGTAAAGATAACTCTGTGACAAAGTTTAACTTTATATTTGCAGGCAAATTTTACGATGAGGTCGATGAAAAACGATTTAAAGAGTACATAGTGGACAACAAGCTAGGAGATATTATCGATTATAGAGGTATAGTTCAAGGAAATGAAAAATTAGAAATGTTACAACAAGGCGATGTATTTATGCTTTTAACAAGATATCCTAAAGAAGGTCAGCCGATATCAATTATAGAGGGTATGGCAAATGGAATGTCTATTATAACAACAGATTATGCGGGCATACCAGACTTAATAGAGCAAAGTGAAAATGGATATTTTGCACAGTATGATGATCACGAAGAAATATATAAATTATTGTTGTCTATTGAGGGAAACCGAGATACACAGAAAAGAGTAATTTTAAATAATAGAGAAAAAGTATTGAATATGTTTACGCAGGCAAAATACATAAGTAGGATGGACAAAGTATTCCATGAAATGCTAAATTGTGAAAGCTAATTTAAGTTTCTATTATAATTTAAGTTTCTATTATGACTCTTTTAGTAACATGACGAAAAACAGATATTAAGTTTATAACAGCGATTGTTATATAAAGGAGAGGTAGTAATGGAGTTTCTATTTAAATTAGCAGTGTTTTTTATACCCTTTGACAATTTATTTTTTGCACCATCTAGAGGATGGGCAACTATTTCACCAATAATATTTGCACTATATGCAATTACAAACTTAAAGCAATTAGGGCAAAGTATAAGAGCAAATTCAAAATATGTATTTTTGATGGTGATAGTTTCAATTTATTCATTTACATTATATTTATTTTACAAACCCGATATAGCAAATACTATTGATGGTGTAATTACATTATCCTTTGGTATGCTGTTTTATTTATCCTTATACATTAGATATATAATTAAAAAAGTTGATATGAAAAAAGATGTAAAGATTTTAACTTTTGCATATTCACTTTCTTTTGTGTATGGATTAGTTAAATTTGTAGCTTTAAAATTAGGAGTAGGCGTTGTATTATCTATGTTTGATTTAATAGAAAAGAGATATTACGATAGACTAGCATTTTCTTTTACTGAACCATCTTTTATTTCTCTACATATAGCAGGTGTAATCTACTTAACGTACTTAGCAACTAAAGATAAACTGCTAAAAAAGAAGTTAATTATATTAATGATCTTGTTTTGTGCATTAACATTAATATCAGGAGATAGCGCTAGATTTCTAGTGGATTTCATAGTTATTCTTGCACTAATAGTTGCAAAACTCTTAGTTCAGAAAAAGATAAAGTTATCCAAGAAAATTGTGATTTTTGTTTTGATTATTTTATTATCCACTGGCCTAGCATTTCAAATACAAGGAAATACAAGGGTTACTAAAATGTTAAATGGAGATACCTACACTGATATGATATATAGTGATCCCTCTCTTTCAGCAAGATATTTTAGGATAAATAGTTCTATAAAAGGCTATGAGAATGAACCCATGAGAGCACTATTTGGAGCAGGACTTGGTAATTCTTATTATTTCTTACAATATGGTTTTTATGATGCATTAGAGGAATATGCAAATCCTTATACAAGTGAGGTTGCGGTGCTTTCTGATTCAAAGGAAAATCAATTATTTTGTATGCCTATAAGGCTAATAAGTGAGCTTGGACTATTATGGTTTATAGCTATTATGCTGCTTATATTTTCAAAAGTAATCAAAAACAAAGAAAATGTATTTGATTTACTAATTGTTTTATATTTATATGTACAATTTGATAGTTTTGCATTTTACACATTCCCACTTTATTTATTTATTATTGACTATAGAGCGCGCAAGCGGCGGGAACTAGAAAATATAGAAGTAGAAAATAAAGTACAAGAAAATAAAGTGCTAGAATGAAAGTTGTCTCATGAATATAAAACATCACTATAAAAATCGAAGTTTCTGAAGATATCATGCTTTAGGAGTAATGGAGGTTCAAATGGATAAAATGCCAGAGATTGTAGTTAGCTTAATAATGCCTGTTTATAATGTAGAAAATTATATTGAAAAATGTTTATGTAGTGCGCTTAGTCAGACAATGACCGGAGTAGAAATTATAGTTGTTAACGATGGCTCAACGGATGAAAGTATGAAAGTAGTAAATAGTTTTGCAAAAAAAAATTCAAATATTATCATTATAAACAAGGAAAATGGAGGGCTTAGCTCAGCAAGAAATAGCGGACTTGAAATTGCTAGGGGCAAATACATTGCTTTTATTGATAGCGATGATTATATAGATAAAACAATGATAGAGAAAATGTATACCAGTGCTAGAGACAGAGAGCTAGACATTGTAGCTTGTAATTTAACAATGGTAGATGAACAGGGAAAAAGCCTTGGAGACGAGAAGAACATTGTTGATTACAATCATATTTATAATAAAGATGAAGTTACACGCGAATACTTAACAAATAATATTCCAGCTTATGCATGGAACAAGCTATATAGTAAAAGATTATTTGAAGAATATAAAATTACTTACCCCGTGGGAAAGCTTTATGAGGACATTGGAACAACCTTTGAATTATTCTCTAAAGCAGACAAAGTAGGCTTTATAGATGAATCACTTTACTTATATGTTCAACGAGATGGAGCAATTACAAAAGTACCTTCCTTTAAGGCCGGTAGAGATATAATATCAATTATTGATGGCATTAAAAGGAGTTTAGATACAAGCAAAACATATTATAAATATGAAGAAGTTTTTCAAAGCTTTAGCTTGAAATATTTATTTTTAGCTAATGTGTTATTTTATAAAAGATACAGTAAAACAAAGGATTTTGAAGAGCTTAATAGATTTAAAGAACTAGCTTCTGATAGAATAGCAGCAATAAACTCTAAGGCAATACTAAGCAGTGAATATTTAAATATTGGAGATAAGTTAAAGTATATATTACTTAAAACAGGATTTATATATTTAGTAGTTTCTATTAGAGAGACACTTATCAAAGCAAAAAGTAAAATATGTATGGAGGACTGAAGAGTATGAAATTAAGTATTATTATCCCCACATACAATGTAGAGAAATATATAGGTATGACCATTAACTCCCTTATGGGCCAAACCCAAAAGGAATTTGAAATAGTTATAGTGGATGATGGTTCCACAGATAATACCCTAAAAGTGATAGAGGCAATAATAAAAGAAAGCAAATTAAATAATTGTATCCTAATAAAAAAAACAAATGGTGGAGTAAGTTCAGCTAGAAATGAAGGAATGCGCGCAGCCACTGGTGAATTTATAATGTTTTTAGATGGAGACGATTATGTAAATATAGATTTAATCAAAAATGTATATGAATATATAGATAAAAATGCTTGTGATATTATTTGCTTTGGATGTAATATAGTTGATGAAAACAAGGCAACTATCACAAATTACTTTGATACTTTTAAATTAAAGCAAGCCAATATGACTGGGACTGGCGCATTAAATAATATGTTTAACTATAAAAATATGTGGATTTATACAGGCAGTGCAGTTTATAGAAGTGAAATGTTAACCCAGTATAATTTAGAATATACGCAGGGCTGCGCTAATGGAGAAGATCAAGAATTTACAATCAAAGCACTAGCTAGAGCAAAAGGCGTAAGGTTTATAGATAGAATCCTAGCTTATTATGTGCAAAGACAAGCATCCATATCTAATAGTTATGATATAAAACGGTTTGATGCAATAGATGCCAATGAGAGAACTTACAAATACATTGATAAATTAGGCAATAGTGAACTTGACTTAATATCTTCTAAATTAAAAAACGAACATATTGTGGAGGACTATATATATAATTTTGATTGCTGTTTGGATTATATTTATAAAAACTCTAGGATTAATACAGATAGTTTTAAAAACTTATACAATGATATTGAAAAAGCTTATCCAAGCTCACATAGTAAAGTAATTTCTAGTATGAAAAATTATAGTGGAAAGAATAATAAAATAGTATTCAAAATTAAAATATTTTTATTATCACCCACACTATATATTTGGATATTTAGCTTAAAAAATAAACTAAAGACAATAAAAAAATAAATTAAAAGTAGAGGTAAAAATATGAATATATACGTGTACAACTGTCCCAACACATTTAATTATGGTTCTATGATGATGGGAGAAAATTTTATAAATTCCTTTAATAAACTAACCAGTAAGAAAAATAAATTTTTTGTAGAAACTGATGATGAAATAAATATAACAAGATTAAAAGAGGCCACAGGGATTAATGAAATATATGCAGTAAAGCAAAATTCACTTTTCAAAGCAGATACAGAAAAAAATGATTACATTCTTGGCTATTTAAGGATGAAAAATATAATTTCAGAATTTATTAAAAAGATAGATCTAGTAGTTATTTTGGGTGGAGATGATTTTACCGAAGATTATGGTTGGAAAAGACCTATAGTTAATGGGATAAAATTTAATATATTAAAAAGAGAAGGCTTAAAAGTTGTAATGCTAGGACAGACTATGGGACCTTATGAATCTTTTAGAAAGCCAGTAATGAAATTTCTTTTAAGTAAAATAGATAAAATATATCCAAGAGATCCAATTACATATAATTACCTTAATGAAATGGGCCTTACAAACATAGATATTACAGATGATTTGGCCTTACTTACTCTTTCAAAGCAAGAGGTAAAACCTAGAAGCAAAGAATATATAACCTATTGCCCAAGTGAATTAATTTATAGATTTTCAAAGGAAGGGAATAGGCAGGATTGGATTGATTTCAATTTATTTATGATAGATGAGATAATGAGAAAATATCCAACTAAAAAATTAGTAATACTCCCTCATGTTACAAGACCAGAGGCTGTAGATGATAGTATTATTGCAAATGAACTTTACTCATTGGTTACGAAAAAATATGAGGATAGAATTATTGTTGAAAGTAATGAGATGTTCCCTTATGAAGTAAGAAACTATATACAACAATCCTTTATTACTATATCCTCAAGAATGCACCCCGTGGTTTCGTCAATTCAATGTGAAATACCAGCTATAGCACTATCTTATAGTTCTAAGTATTGGGGAATCATTGGAGAAAGATATGGCCTGGGTGATTATATAATAGACGTGAGACATTTAACTTATGATGAAATGAAAAAGAAGTTCGTAGAGTTATTAAGTAATATTGAAACAGAATATGAGCACATACAACAAAAAATGAAGCATAAGAATAAATTAGCAAATGAAACAATTATGAAGACACTTATTGAAATATCAAGTACTAATTTTTAGAAAAATTGAGGTAGATAGATTTGGCGATTAATCAAAGAAAAGCAGGAATAGTTTTATCATATATATCAATGTTTTTTAGTATAGCCATAGGTCTTATATACGTACCTATGTTGCTACATTTTTTAGGGAAAGAGCAGTATGGGCTATACCAATTAATGGGCTCCTTAATTGCTTATATGGCAGTTATGGATTTTGGACTTGCCAATACTATAACAAGATATTATTCAAGGTATCTAGCCCTAAAGGACGAAGAAAATCAATCTAATGTTTTAGCTATATCATCTATTATATATGGTGTCATAACAGTGGTTGTACTAATCGCAGGTGTCATTTTATATTTTAAGTTAGGTGATATATTTAAAAATTCATTAACAGCAGATGAGCTTGTGAAAGCAAAACAAATATATATTATACAACTAGTAAATATAGTTATAACAATACCTTCAAATATATTTACCGCGGTTATAAATTCCCATGAAAGATTTATATTTGTACGTGGGTTGTCAATCCTTCAAACCGTGCTTCAGCCTTTTGTTGTAATTGCTGTAATGATGTATAAAGCAGATGTAATAGGACTTGTTATAGTAATATCAGTATTTAATATTGGTACAATACTCATCAAAGTTTATTATGCACTGTTCAAGATTAAGGCAAAAATAAAACTATATTGCTGGAACAAGGTTCTTGTAAAAGAAATGACTATATTTTCATTTTTTATTTTCTTGAATATGGTTATAGATCAGATTTATTTTAAAACAGACCAGATAATTCTAGGTATAGTAGCTGGAACCTCAGTTGTAGCAGTATACTCAATAGCATCTCAATTGGATCAGTACTACATAAACTTTTCATCGTCTGTTAATAGTGTATTCTTGCCTCGAATAGCGGCTATATCTGCTAAAACAGAGGATATGACTGAGATAAATGGTATGTTCAATAAGGTAGGGCGAATACAATATGCCATTATGGCTATGATGCTATCAGGATTTATAATGTACGGCAAAAGCTTTATAGTATTTTGGGCCGGAGCGGATTTTAAAAGTGCCTATTATATGTCCTTAATAGTTATGGTTCCACTCCTGGTACCATTGATTCAAAGCATGGGAATTGTAATTCTCCAAGCAAAAAACAAGCATGCTTTTAGATCGAAAATGTACTTTCTTATTGCCTTATTAAATATTGCACTATCAATACCACTTGCAAAACGCTATGGAGGAATTGGGTGTGCTATTGGTACGGGTCTAGGCCTTATAATTGGTAATTGGTTTGTCATAAATATTTATTATCATAAGGTAATCGGAATTGATATCCTAGCCTTTGCAAAGGAAATTTTAGCAATGACACCACCAATAGCAATAGTCATGGGTATCGGAGTAATTACAAATTACTTTATAGGTACAACAAGCATTATAATATTGATTGTAAAAATGATTGTTTATATATGTCTATACTCTGTGTTAATGTGGTTCATGGGTCTTAACGCCTATGAGAAAGATATATTTACCTCCATATTTAATAAAATTAAGAGGAGGAAACAATCTATATGATTAAAATTACTGATAAAAAAAATTGCTCAGGCTGCAAGGCCTGTTATAATATATGTCCTAAAAATTGCATTGAAATGAACAAAGATGAAGAAGGTTTTTGGTATCCAAAGGTTGATGAAGCTAAGTGTGTTAACTGTGGATTATGTGAAAAAGTATGTCCTGAAATAAATATTTATAAAAGTGACAGTGCATCCAAAGTTCCAGCTTGTCTGGCAGCTTGGAACAAAGACAAAAGTGCTCGCGAAAACTCCTCTTCAGGGGGAGTATTTACAAGTATAGCGGAGTGGATACTAAATAATGATGGAGTAGTATTTGGCGCAGGCTATGATAATGCACACAATGTAATGCATAAAGAGGTTCTAAAAATAGAAGATTTAAGAGAACTCAGGGGTTCAAAATACGTTCAAAGTGATATTAAAGATACATACAAAAGTGCTAAGCAATACTTGGATAATGGGAAAAAAGTGCTATTTACAGGAACACCTTGTCAAATAGCAGGGTTATATAATTTTCTTCAAAAAGATTATGCAGAAGTATATACCTGTGATATAGTTTGTCATGGAGTACCATCACCCATTGTATTCCAAAAATATAAGCAAAACATAGAAGAGACATATAAATCAAAGATACAGCGAATAACTTTCAGGAATAAAAAGAATGGATGGAAGAGCTACTGCGTAGCAATAAAATTTGAAAATGGTAGTGAGTATAGTAAAACCTTCACGCAGGATGCATATATGAAGGGATTTCTGAGAAATTATTATTTAAGGCCAAGTTGTTATAAATGCTCCTACGCAAAGCTTCCTAGGGTATCGGATATAACTTTAGGAGACTTTTGGGGAATAGCGAGCAAATACCCAGAACTTGATGATGATGGCGGAACCTCATTACTGTTAATTAATACAGATAAAGGAAAGGCCATGCTTAAAGGCTGTGAAAACAATATTGTGCAAAATAAATGTGATTTACAGGTTGCTATAGACGGCAATCCTTCATTAATAAGTTCTGTAAAAGTGCCAAAACAAAGAGATAAGTTTTTCGAAGATTTACAGAGCAGAGATTTTGTTTACGTGATTAAAAAGTATATGAGCGCTCCAACCTGGATCCAAAGAAAGATTTTATTCGGAACGCGTGCACTTAGATTTATTAAAAAAAGTATCATGAAATCACTAAGAAAATAATAATTTTTAAAGGGGTTGAATGGAATGGCTATTTTAGTTTGTGGTGGAGCTGGCTACATTGGAAGTCATATGGTAGCAGAGCTTTTAGAAAAAGGCGAAGAAGTTGTAATTCTAGATAATCTTCAAAAGGGACATAGACAAGCACTACTTGGTGGCAAGTTTTATAAGGGAGATTTAAGAGATGATAAAATATTAGATCTTGTTTTTAATGAAAATAAAATAGAGGCAGTTATAGATTTTGCAGCAGACTCACTAGTAGGAGAGAGCGTTGTAGAGCCACTGAAGTATTTTGAAAACAATATAGGAAGCACTGTTAATTTATTAAAAGCTATGAGGGATCATAAAGTTAAACATATAGTATTTTCCTCAACGGCTGCAACTTATGGAGAACCAGAGAGTATACCTATCCTTGAAGAGGATAAAACGATGCCAACTAATCCCTATGGAGAGTCAAAGCTTGCAGTAGAAAAGATATTAAAGTGGTGTGATAAGGCCTATGGAATTACCTATACAGCTCTTAGATATTTTAATGCAGCAGGAGCCCATATAAGTGGGAAAATAGGAGAAGATCATTCTCCTGAGTCTCATTTAATACCATTAATTTTACAAGTTGCTCAAGGCAAAAGAGAAAAGATAATGATTTTTGGTGAGGATTATCCTACAGAGGATGGTACCTGTGTAAGAGATTATATACATGTAACAGATTTAGCAAATGCACATTTATTGGCTCTTAAGAGACTTAAAAATGGTGGCCAAAGTACAATTTGTAACTTAGGTAATGGTACAGGTTTTTCTGTTAAAGAGGTTATAGAAGTGGCAAGAAAAGTTACAGGATGCGAGATAAAAGCTGAAATTGCTCCAAGGCGTGCAGGAGACCCTGCAGTACTTATAGCTTCTAGTGATAAAGCTAAAGTAGAACTTGGTTGGAAGCCTAAATATAATTCACTTGAAACTATAATACAAACAGCTTGGGAATGGCATAAAAATAATCACAATGGATATGAAAAATAAATAACTTATAAAATAAGGAGATGTTTATATGAGAGTTAAAAAAGCTATTATACCAGCAGCAGGACTAGGAACCAGGTTTTTACCTGCTACAAAGGCACTACCTAAGGAAATGTTACCTATAGTTGATAAACCTACTATGCAATATATTATAGAGGAAGCTATAGCTTCAGGCATAGAAGAAATATTAATTATTACAGGAAGAAATAAAAAGTCTATTGAAGATCATTTTGATAAATCTGTAGAACTAGAGCTAGAACTTGAAAATAAACATAAGGATACCTTACTTGAACAAGTTAGAGATATATCAAACATGGTAAATATACATTTTATAAGACAAAAAGAGCCTAAGGGACTTGGCCATGCTATAAATTGTGCAAGAGCCTTTGTAGGTAATGAACCTTTTGCAGTTATGCTAGGTGATGATATAGTAGATGCAGAGACTCCATGTTTAAAACAACTTATTGATTGTTTTGATGAAAAGCAAAAAACAATTTTAGGAGTTCAAAAGGTAGCCAAGGAAAATGTAGATAAATATGGAATAGTCGATGGAGTTCAAATTACTGATAGACTATACAGTGTAAATAACCTTGTTGAAAAACCACCAGTAGATACTGCACCTTCAAATGTAGCTATACTTGGTAGATACATAATAACTCCAGAGATATTTGATATATTAGATAATACTGAGCCTGGTAAAGGTGGAGAAATTCAGTTAACAGATGCACTAAAGACTTTAATTTCACAGCAAGATATGTATGCCTATGTATTCGAAGGTAGAAGATATGACGTTGGTGATAAATTAGGATTTCTTGAAGCTACAGTAGAATTTGCACTAAAAAGAGAAGAATTAAGAGTTCCCTTTATGGAATATCTTCAAACTTTAAAAACTAATGATAAATTTAGTGGTCTGTATAAGGAAGTAGCTATTAGTAATGAAAACTAAGGTAAAGGACAGCTATTTTGAGCTTATAAGAGGGATATGCATAATATGTGTTGTGCTTATCCATTGTCAAAATGGTATCCAATATAAAGATGATGCCCTTTACTCGTGGAATTACGATTATTGGCTGATATTTAGGCAATTTTATAATTTCCCAGTGGCTATTTTTGTATTTCTAACGGCATACTTTACGGATATTACAAAAGTAATAGAAAAACCCCGGGGGTATCTAAGTAAAAGAGGCAAGCGGCTCATAATCCCTTTTTTAGTTTGGTCGCTATTTTACTCAGCGATAACTGTAGTAAAGCAAGGCTTCCATGTAGATATTATAAAAATTGGCCTTAGTATAATAGAAGGGAAAGCATCAACTCCACTGTACTATATTGTTGTATTGATTCAATTAGTATTAATCACACCTTGGCTAATAAAATGTGTAAAAAGTAAGTATTTAAATATAATGGCCTTTTTAATTACGCCAGTTTGGTTAATTATAATGTACAGTTTTACATACTTAACAAAACAACAAATACCACATTATGAGACTGTTTTTCCTACATGGTTTGTGTTTTACTATCTGGGATTATATATAAAAATAAAGGTCCCAGTAATTAGAAAAAAACAAAGATCTATAGCTCAGGCATCCATAATAGTGGTAGCGGCCTTAGTATTTAGCATAATAGAATGTTATCTTATGTTATATTTAGATTTTCCAGTGGGATTTGCATCAAGTCAAATTAAAGTGTCATCTTTTGTTTATTCATTATCAATACTAAATTTGATTTTAGTTATAAAAGAAAATCATATTAAAACAAAAGAGAGCATTGTAACTAAACTCGGTAATTACTCTTATGGGATTTTTTATGTTCATTGTTTCTGGCTACTGATTCTTAGCAAATCAATGAGTTATATACCAGTGATTTATAATTTATTACCGATTTATCAGCTGATTGAATTATCAACAGCATTAGCTTTAAGCACCCTAAGCATAATAATAACAAATAATATTATGGGTAAAAAACTATCCAGTAAACTTTTAGGTTTTTAAAAGGAGTAAATTATGGAGACAATGGACTATGAATTTACTAAAGCACATACTCAAATAGCAAAAGGCATTGCAATCACCCTAATGATGCTTCATCACTTATTTAGGTTCCCTAACATAATACAAAATGTTTCTTATATTTCTATATTGCCATTTGGGAACGGTAGGTTTGAGTATCTATTAGGGGATTTTGGGAATATATGCATAGCGATGTATCTATTTTTAAGTGGGTATGGACTATATATGTCAACTTTAAGAAAAGAAAATTTCTCATTAAAAGATTCAATGGGAAAGATTATAAAGTTTCTAACAAACTACTGGGTGGTTTTTATAATATTCGTGCCTATAGGCTTAATATGGTTTAGTGATAGTACAATATATCACTTTAATATAGCATCATTTATGGCAAACTTTTTTACCCTAAGCTCTTCTTATAATAGGGAGTGGTGGTTTGTTCGCTTATACATAGAGTTATTACTACTTTTCCCACTTATAAAGCGAATATTAAAAAGAGGAATTGTAGCATCAACTGCTTTGATTTTTAGCTTTTATATGCTAGCTATTATCATGGAGCTAATACCAGTAATTGCGCCACAACTCGTTTTTCTTAAAAAAAATTTCATATATGTAGACATAAGAAATATACTATTCTGGCAGATGACTTTTTACGCAGGATACATAATTGCAAAGTTTAAGTTGTTTTCACAATTTAATAAATGGATTTCAAGCAAGAAATTAGATAGAAGATCATTTTATATTATCATAATACTTGCCGTAATAGCAGTTAGAATTGGATGCTCCTATGCCTTTGAAATTATTGGAAAGGGAAATCCTACTTATATTGATTTTATATTAGCCCCCATTTTCATAATATTTGCTACAAGTTTTATTTATAGGAGTAAAAGTAAAAAAGTATTTTCTGTTTTGGGAATACATTCCACAAATATGTGGTTAACTCATACTTTTTTCTGTTACTACTACTTTCAAAGATTAGTATTTATGCCTAGGCTATCTATACTTATTGTAATATGGTTAGCTGTTTTAAGTCTTGCCTCCTCTATATTTATTAATTTTGTCATCAAATCATCAGCACGTATGATGCAAAAGAGAGTTTACTAGAACTTAGAAAAGGTGGTGTTAATTTAAAATGAATATTGCTTATTGTATAATTTGTCATAAGAACACAAATATTTTAAGAACTACAATTGATATTCTATTCAAGGGTAATAACAATATATATATACATGTAGATAAAAAAGCAAATATCAAGGATTTTAGTGAGTATAATGATAAAGTTCATTTTATGGTAGATAGAATAGATGTTACTTGGGCTAGTTATTCTCAAATAGAATGTACGCTGCTACTACTAAGTGAAGTAGCAAAAATCAAATATGATTATGTATGTTTATTGTCTGGAGATTGTTTGCCTCTGAAAAATTCAGATGAGATTAAAGATTTTTTAAGTAAAAACAAGGGTAAAGAATTTATAGGAATACAAAAGAAACCTGATGAAGTTGAACTCGAAAATAATATTAAATATGAACATAGCAATTTATATTTAAAGAGATATAAAAGCGTTTTTCAATCAATAATGTTTAAAATACAAAGACATATAGAACCCGCTAAAGTAAATAGTGGTTATAAATTATTGCCTAAGTTGTATAAAGGGGCTAATTGGTTTTGTATAAGTGGAGAGCTAAGTAATTACATCCTAAAGTATTTAAAAGAAAATAATTGGTATAGTGATGCTTTTAAAACATCCTTCTGTGGAGATGAAGTGTTTTTTCAAACTATAATTATGAATTCTAAATACAAGGAAAGAATATATAATTATAATGGTGGTTATGATGATAATCATATGGCCCTTAGATATATTGACTGGAATAGTGGCCCAGAATATCCTAAAACTTTAACAGAAGAGGATTTTACAAACATTAAAGCAATTGAAAATCAAGATTGTATTTTTGGTAGAAAATTTAATGAAAATTTAGATATAGATAAATATAAAAAAGCCTTTAATATAAATTAAATTTTTAATGTAAAAGGTTGTTAGAAGGTGGAGCATGAAAAGAATTAAATTTAATAAAACCATTTCACTTGTTACAATCCTTTTATTAATGCTGGCATTTTTAATAATTAATGCCATTTCATATATGAATCATGGATTTAGCCTTGTGGACTTATATACCAGTGACAAGGTAGTTAATGTAAAAAGTTATGGGGCAGTGCTTGATGGAAAACATTTTGATGATAAAGCCTTAATAAAGGCAATTGGCTCAATAAAAAAAGGTACAGTTTATATACCGCGTGGCACAATGTTAATAAGTAGCAAAAATACTATTACTGTGCCCAGTGGTATAAATATAGTTGGTGATGGTTTTAATAAAACTAAAATAAAACAAATTAATGGATATCCCTCAAATAAAATATTCAATGCCATGGGACAACAAAAAATACAAGGTCTCACCATAGATTCAAAGCTTGGTATAAAACCAAGTGGAGACAATATAGAAATATCAAAATGTAAATTTATAAATGCTGTGCAAGCAGTTCAAGTAGCTGATACAGTACATGAATTAACTATAGATAAGTGTGTATTTGAGAAAATTCCTGGATATGGCATTCTATTTAATAAAAATCCTTCTTATGATTGTACAATTTCAAATTGTGTGTTCAAAAATACCAAAGGTGATTTTATAGAAATAAATGCCCCCTGCGTTAGGATAAAAATTGAGAATTGCAGCTTTAAAGATAACTATTGTACTGGGCAGTGGGCAGGTTTTGCTATAGGTGTTGCAGTAAAAGCGAAGGAAGTTTCTATAAATAACTGCAGCTTTAATAATATTTATGGTCAAGGTATACATGTAGAGGATAGTGCAGAGGCTACAATTTCTAATTGTAAATTTAAAAATTGTGGGAATGTAGCCTACAAGGGATCGCCCAAGAGTGATATAGCTGTTTTATCCAAGGCGAAAGTTGATATTTCAAAAGCTATTCATTATGGGCCAAAGGCTAAATATAGTAAAATACCTGTGTTTTGTACGAGCGCAATAGCTAATGCTAGTGAATGTACTTATTATAAGAGGGCAGCTAGTAATGGACTTAAGGTATCAAAAGCGAAGTTTTATGGATATGATAATAAAGTAAAAAATTATAAATAATTAATATAAATAAAGAGATAGAATTTGCTGGAAAGCAAGTTCTATCTCTTTATTTTTTCAAACATAATAGTAAATTTTTTTATTTAAAGACCAAGTATGCTCTTTAAGCTAATCAAGGTGCTCACATCTAAGTTGCTAGAAAGAGAATTAAAAAGCTCAGTTTTTTCACTAGTTGAAAGACTCCTATATAGACCTTTAGCAGCTATGCTGTCATTGGTATAGTCATAACTAGGATTTGAAAGCATATTAGAAATTGTACTTTCAACTTGGTTAATAATTGCTTTTTGAGATTCACTACTTAAAGAATTTGATATAGAAGGTAGTTTATTTTGTACTACTTGCAGTTGTGCCTTAGTGGTATCGGAAAGTCCGTTGCCTAATTCAGTGCTTCCACCAGTGCCTCCACCAGTGCTACCACCAGCGCCACCGGCACCTTCAACTGCTTCATCGGATACCTTTGTACCAATTGCAATTTTTAAAGCATTATCTATGTCTCCGTTTATAATAGTGAATTTACCATTGCTAACTGAATCTATTTTTAACACCTTTGCTGTAACGCTGGTGCAGGTAATGTTTTTAGAGGTTCCTGATTTAATTTTAATAATACCCGCAGTTACATTATTTAAGTTTATTAAAGCGTCATCCCCGCCATCAATAAATAAGGTTCCTTTAACAGTTACATTTTTCAAATTAGCAGAACTATAAACATACAAATTATGCTCAAGGATAGCATTTTCAAAAACAATATTATTTCCTTCTAGAGAAAGGTTGGTTAGTATATTTAGAGAGCTACTAGCACTACTTCCACCATAACTATTATTATCTTTGTCATAGGAATCAAAAGTCAAATTTAATTGAGCCTTTATACTTTCAGGAACAACAGATTGTCCTCCTAGTAAGAAGATGTTGCTTTTAGAATGTGATTGCTCAATTATAAGGTTTTGCGTGGCAGTGGGAAGGCTACTTGCAGTCAAAACTAAAGGTGCTGCATACTGCGCTGCTAGTGCTGCTCCAGAAAGAGCATCTGCAAATTCTGTTCCACTTGGGCCTTGTCCAACTGCTACAAAGACTTTTTCAAAATTCAGTACATTATTGAATTTATCTAAAACCTTAATATTAGTTTCAAAACGGTTTGCTCCACTTAAACGTTCAGGGTAAGGAAGGCTCGCTTCAACTAAACTTCCAACTACTCCAGTTCCACCAATAATAAAACTTTTTGCTATGCTTTGATTTTTAATATACTGCTGAAGACTTTCAGGGAGTGTATCCTTTTGAGTAAGTAAAATCGGCATTCCCTCCTGGGCAGCAATGGAAGCTATAGATAGGGCATCTGCAAAGTCTTCGCCAGTAGCAACAGAAATCTGAGAAACATTACCTAGTTTTTCTGCTACTTTAACAGAAGTTTCATATCGGTTTACTCCGGCTATTCTTTCGATAGAAGCAAGGTCGCTTAAGGCAGTTTCTTCAGCAGTTGAAATTACACCAGTTCCGCCAATGATAAAGATGTTTTTTGCACCAAGTCTTTGAATCTCTGCTTTTACGTCCGCTTCTAATCCATTTCCAGCGGTAAGTAGTATTGGCGCATTTTTAAGCTTTGCCAGTGGTGCAGCACAAAGGGCATCTGCAAAGCTATTTCCAGAAGCAAGTATTACAGTGCCAGAGGATATTGGCCATCCTTGTTTTGAAATTTGAATTGAGGTTTCATAGCGGCTTGCACCAGATAATCTTTGGAAATTCAAGCTCTTGCCAGTTGTGTCTGCAAAGGTAGTTTGTGAAAAACTACTACTAATGAAAAGAAGGCTGATACCAAGAGTTGAGGCTGTTTTTTTAAGTGAATTCATTTGTTCTCTCCTTTTATGTTTCAATATTTAAATTCCAAAAGTATTCTTTAATTTTTCAGCTGTATTCATATCTACATTTGATATAATTGCGGTTTTTACCCTGGTTCTTTCTTCTTTAGTAAGGGTAGTATAAATTGCAGTAACTTGATTTAAATCTGAAGCGTAATTATAATTCGGGTTGTTTCTCACAGCGCTTATAGTTGCCATAATCCTTTGTAAAACCTGTTTTTCTTTACTGGTTTGTAGGGTAGTAGTTGCAGCCGAAAGCTGATTATTGATCTCAGAAAGAGAATTTTTTGTGTCTACATTAGGTTTAGCTTCTGTAGAAGAAGCCACATTAGGATCCTCAGTTTTTGGAGTTACTACTGGGGTTGTTACCTCAGAAGTTACTTTCGCAGGCTTTATTTTTCTGAAGAGCCCAGCTAAATTATCTGTTTTATTTAAAGTGAGTTCAATGCCAGTGGTTTTAAAGGCAATGTTCTTTATTGAAAAAGGAATTAAAGAAGCAGAGATTCTAATGGAAGTATCCGCAAATTCTACTCCTTTAAAAGAGTTTTTTTTCATTAAAGTTGCAACAAGTTTTTTAGAAATTGGTAAATTCCCTATTTTATAAAAACTAGGCGTAAATTCTATGTTATTTTCCTTTTGCATGTAGGTGCTTTTACCACCAGCACTTAGTAGTAGATGAAGACCTTTATACTCAACGGGTATTTTCATTGCCAGGTTATTTTCAGAAACAGTAACGTTAATACCTTTTATTGTTATATTTCCGCTGCTTCGGCCTTTACCTAAATATACCCCTAAAATAGAGTTAATATCTTTTTCTTGTAGTACTATAGGGATACCTTGTTTTTCAGCAGCTCTTACTTTATCAATAGCCACAATAGAATTATCAAAAGCAAATCTCTCATTTCCATGCCCAAATGCTAATGCTATTGTACCTCCAATAAAAAGTATGAAAAATATTAATAAAATTAAAAGTTTTTTTCTTAAACTCATTACATCCTTCCTTCCTTTTAAGTCTGCTGAAAATTTACAGCATATGGTTTATTATAGATTTTATGATAATTTAGTAAACTTAAGACCGTGTTATGCAACACGGTCTTAAGTTTAGAATTAATTGGCAGTAACTTTAATATTATAGTTTCCAAATTTTGGACTAGATAAAGTCAAAGTTCCACCAGTTGCATTAACTTCAATAATAGTTCTAACACCAGAAATTATTTTAAAATTGAAGTTTTTAGATGATAATTTACTAAGATTAGTGTCACTGTTAATATTCAAAGCTGCTTGTAAATCGGTTAAATTTACTACTTGTCCAGCAGTTTTAGTGTAGGTAGCAATTCCTGTAGATGAAGCAGTTATCGTTATTTGCTCTTCTCCAGCTCCAATAAGTGTTGGAATAGTGAAATCTAAATTAGTCTTACTAGTAAGACTAGCAAGTAAACTAGCAAAGGTATCATTATGTGCATTAGAGTAATTAATCAAAGCTTGAGCATTTAGGTCACTTTTATCAGCAGCATAAGTATCTATTAAATCTGCTAAAACACTAGTGTTACCAGGGCTGAAGTCTTTTAATTTTTGAGTAATATATTTAAGAAGGCTTGAATCGTCAGTCATTTCATATTGTAAGTTAGTAATAAGAGCATCCATTTTTGGCTTAAGCAAAATATATTTTGCTGATTCTTTTGTCATGTTTGATGTAAGATCCACTCTGAAGCTATCAAATAAACTACTTAAAGTTTCGTCAGCAATATTTGTTTTTCCAAATAGTATAGTGTTAGGAGAATCACTAGAAACAATTGTCACATCATATTTAGTTGTAGTATCTCCGCTATTGCCACCAACTACAACTGGTGGAGTTGTAGTATCTCCTACCTTTGTAGGAGGAATAACAACTATACCTGAAGCACCAGCTCCAGCAAGTACAAAATCACTTGTAGCTTGAGTTACTGTTACACCAGCAGGAATTGTAAGGATAATTCCTTTAGAAACTTCTGTTCCTATAATTCTTTTGATAACTGTACCAGGTGCAAATTGAGGAGCTGTTGAAGTATTTATAACTAAATCGCCAACATTTCCAGAAATTATTACTCCAGGTGCATCCACAAATACTGTAGGTGTTGCTGTTCCTGTGAAAGTACAAGGTGTAGTTAAATGAATTGGAGCAAAGGTCCCAGCAAGTTCTAAGTTTCTGTCAGAGGTACCACCAGCGGTAACTGATACAGAACCGAAAGATCCTGCTTCACAATTTAAAGATATATCAGATTGAATCTCAGTTGCGCCAATAGCAGTAGTTCCTGTTGTGTGAATCCTTGTGGAAGGATGTGAGTTCGCACTTTGGGAAACTAAAACAGCTGCAGTTACACTATCTAAATTGATAGAACTAGCTGCTCCTGATTGTACAACAATTCTTGAAGCCGTTACATTTTTAAGTGTTACATCTCCAGTTAAACCTGGATCTAAGAAAATGGTTCCAGTAACTGTAGTATTTGAAAGTTTAGTGTCATTTCCATATACGTATAAGTTTCCTTTAATAGTAGCGCCATCAACAGTAATGCCTTTACCAATTAAATTAATATTCTTTCCTGTTATGTCTGCAGCTGAATAAGTTTTTCCGTCTGTAGCATAATCAGTCTTGTCCAATTTTAATGAAGTAGCAATTGCAGAAGGCACAATCTTTTCTCCGCCTACAAGAGTTACAACAGTTTTTGGTGTAATTTGACCTTTGATAAAGGAAACATTGGCTGCTGTTAATGATTTCGAAGCGAGCACTACGGCTTGAGAGTTCTTAGCTGCGAGTGCCGATGCAGTTAAAGCGTCTGCAAAATCAGCGCCTGTAGCAACATAAACACCATTAAAATTAATTTGGTTTGAGAACTTATTAAGTATTGCAAGATTAGTATCATATCTATTTGCACCGCTTAATCTTTCCATTCCAGGAACGGCGGCAGCAACTGAGTCAGAAATTACACCATTTCCACCTATTACATAGGTTTTTGTTACCTTATTATCTGCTATGTATTTTTTTGCTGTAGCGGATAAAGTATTCTTTGTTGTGAATATTACTGGCATTCCCATTTGGGCTGCCACTGCTGCCATTGATTCACCATCAGCAAAGCCTGAACCTGTTACAAGTGCAATTGAAGTTTTAGCACCTAATTTTTCAGCAATCGATACAGAAGTAGCATATCTATCACTTCCACTAATACGCTCTACTGTAGCGAGTTTCTTCAAACTATTTTCAACAGCTTGTGATACAGCACCGATTCCACCGGCAATAACAATTTTCTTTGCACCAAGTCTTGTGATTTCTGCTTGGACGCTAGAAGGAAGAGAATTTACCCCAGTTAAAAGAATTGGAGCATTGTACATTTTTGCAAGTGGTGTTACTGCAAGAGCATCTGCAAAATCATCACCTCTTACCAAAATTACAGTATCTGATGTAGTAAAGCCTGATTTTGAAACTGCCACAGCTGTTTCGTATCTGTCATTTCCCCAAAGTCTTTGAGATGTTCCAGCTTCATCAGCAAAAGCATTGGTAGTTGCGAGAAGAGAAACTGATGACATACTAACTGTCAAAGCTACAGCTAAAATTAATGTTCTAATTTTACATTTATTCATAATATATCCCCCTTTATTTAAATTTTATTGTAGCATAATATTTACAATATGAACAGAAAAAGTTGTATTTTATGTAAAGTAAAGGTACTATAGCAATTGTTAGTAAGTATATAAAAGGTAAATTTTATGAATATGTAAATTAAAATGTAATAAATTATATATTGAATCTATTTTTTAATTACATAAGAAAACTTAATGAAATAAGCATGTTTTATTTAAGGCGAATTATGAAATGAATATTATTATGTCGATAGATGAATAACTATGAAGCCTTGAAATACAACGGTTCAAAGGCTTTATTTTTTTGATAAAAATTTTAAAAGCTAGAAATAATCAATAATTTCATGCATATGAGAGGATATGTCTGTTAACGGGCAATATTTGGCGAAATGAAAAATTGCCATGAAATCTCCAAAGATGTATAATAAATTTCAGTATATTTTAGATAAATATGTAAAATTAAAAACATATTGAGAGTTATAATAAAAATTAAAAATTTAGTTATAAAATGGTAATAACCACATAGTATAGGGAGTATGACGTTGTATATTTTGACAATTAAAAAGAAGAGGCGAATAATATGAAAACTTTAGGAAAATGGAAAAAGCCAATATTAATTCTAAGTGATGCAGTGTTAATAAATTTAGCTTACATATTAGCTTTTTATTTTAGATATAATTATAGAGATTTCAGGTTCTTTTCAAATAACTATATAGAGATAGCTTTAATTGTAACAGTTATCTACATAGCTTGTTTTTATCTCTTTAAGCTTTATGAAAGCCTTTGGAGTTATGCAAGTATTGATGAGTTTATGTTAGCTATTGGTGCATGTCTTACTGCCAATCTTGCAACCATTGCCTTTGTTAGAATTTTTGGACATGGTTTTGCCTATGGAGTAAGCATAATAGCTTGTGCCTTTTCAATTATTTTTATATTGGGGCTTAGAATGTCCTTTAGAGTCTACGGTAGATTTGAAAGTATTGTAAATTGCAATGCCAGCAAAATCAACCGATCAAGAGTAATGATAATTGGCGCTGGGGCAGCTGCAGCTATGGTTATAAAAGAAATGAAAAGCAGTAGCCTGAGTAAATATATTCCAGTTGCTGTAATTGATGATGAAATTTATAAAAAAGGTAAAAACATCATGGGAGTAAAAGTTCTTGGAAATAGACGAGACATTCCTACCATAGCAGTGCAGCAAGCTATAGAAACTATACTTATAGCGATTCCTACCATAGAAGATGAAGATAAAAAACAAATACTCGAAATATGCAAAAAAACAAATTGTAAAATAGAAATCATTCCCGGCATGTATGAAATAATAAATGGGAGAGTTTCCTTAAATCAAATTAGAAAAGTAGAGATTGAAGACCTCCTTGGTCGAAAAGCAGTGGAGCTAGATATGGCAGGCATTGCAAGTTATATTCAAAATAAAACAATTCTTGTAACTGGGGGCGGAGGGTCAATTGGTTCAGAACTCTGTCGTCAAATATTAAAATTCGAACCCAAACAATTAATTATTTTTGATATATATGAAAATAATGCTTATGATCTTCAAATGGAGCTACAGTATAAATATCCGAAACTAGATTTAAAAGTATTGATAGGGTCAGTTAGAGATATTAAACGCTTAGAGCATGTATTTAAAAAGTATTCACCAAATATAGTTTTCCATGCAGCAGCACATAAGCATGTTCCGCTCATGGAAGAGAGTCCTATGGAAGCAATAAAAAACAATGTGTTTGGAACCTTTAATATGGCAGAATGTGCACATAAGTTTAATGTAGAAAGATTTGTTATGATATCCACGGATAAAGCAGTAAACCCCACAAATGTTATGGGTGCTACTAAAAGAATGTGTGAAATGATTATACAATCCATGGATAAAATAAGTGAAACACACTTTGTAGCAGTGAGATTTGGTAATGTACTGGGAAGCAATGGGTCTGTAATACCACTATTTAAAAAACAAATAGAGCATGGTGGACCAATTACACTTACTAATAAATACATAACTAGGTTTTTCATGACCATACCAGAAGCAGCGCAATTAGTACTTCAATCTGGTGCCTATGCAGAAGGTGGAGAAATTTTCGTGCTGGATATGGGACAACCCGTTAAGATTTATGATTTAGCTTGGGATTTAATAAAGCTTTCTGGGTTTGAGCCTGGGAAAGATATAAAGATTGAAATTACGGGGCTAAGGCCAGGGGAAAAATTGTATGAAGAGCTTATGATGAGTGAAGAAGGGCTTTTGAATACTAAGCATGAGAAGATATTTGTTGGGAGGCCGACGTTTAGTGATATAAGTGAGATCAAGAAGAGGATGAGGGAACTTGAAGGAATTATTGATGGGGATGATGTTGAAGTATTGATTGGGAAAATTGGGGAGATTGTCCCGACGTACAACAGAAGTATGGATGAAAGCGCGGTGGACACTGTGGCGGAGTAATAAAACATATTTTTGGGGGGATATTATGGGAAAAGTATTCAATGTTATATTTAGTTTAGTATTATTAGTATTATTTTCGCCATTATTTTTGATTGTAGGAGTAATGATAAAGTTAAATTCAAAAGGCCCAGTATTTTTTACTCAGATGAGGATTGGTAGAAATAATGAATTATTTAAATTTTATAAATTTAGGACAATGAAAATTGGAACACCGAACGTAGCAACAGACAAACTTGATAGTTCAATAAGTTATGTAACTAAAACAGGAAAAATTTTGAGAAAAACTAGTATTGACGAGCTCCCACAAATAATTAATATTCTTAAAGGGGATATGACTTTTGTAGGACCAAGACCAGCACTATATAACCAGTATGAACTTAAGGAGCTTAGAACAAAAGCAGGAGTTCATAAATTACTTCCAGGAGTTACTGGATGGGCTCAAATTAACGGACGAGATAATAATAACGATTATGAAAAAACACAGCATGATAGTGATTATCTAAATAATAAATCCTTGTGGTTGGATATAAGAATAGTATTTAGAACGGTATTTAAGGTTTTAAGAGCAGAAGGAATTCTTGATGGTGCACACCAACACCAAAAGAGCGAATCAAAAGATGTTTCAGCATAAATTGAGGTGATTTAAAATGGGCGATTTGTTGATAGTTGGTGCTGGTGGACATGGGAGAGTAGTAGCGGAAACAGCAGAGCTTTGTGGAGAATGGGACACTATCGCGTTTTTAGATGATAGAACGGATGTAGATAGGGTTTTGGGGCATAGGATTATTGGAAAGATGGATGAGTATGAACAATTTGCAGATGAATATAAATATGCCATTGTATGTATAGGAGACAATGAGAAAAGATTAGATTTGATAGAAAAGCTTGTAAAGTCAGGATATAAAGTTCCGGTTATTATTCATCCGAGAGCTGCTGTAAGTAAGTATTGTGATATTGGAGATGGAAGTGTGATACTTGCTGGGGCGGTAATTAATACAAGTACTAGTATAGGTAAAGGATGTATTATTAATATACATGCCTGCGTTGATCATGATTGTGTGCTTGGGGATGGAGTTCATGTTTGTAGTGGGGGCGTGGTTCGAAGCGGGTGTAGGGTAGGGGGACTATCTTATATAGGTGCTGGAGCTTGTGTGAAAGCGGGTTCGGATTTAATAGAGAAATATATATTGCAGGATGGAATGGTAATTTAGATATATAAAGGTGGGAGCAACCCTAAAGTAATCATCAGCTAGTAAATAAAAAAATCTAGAACCTTATACAACTTCTAGATTTTTTTTATTTAAAGACCAAGTATGCTCTTTAAGCTGATCAAGGTGCTCAGATCTAAGTTGCTAGAAAGAGAATTAACAAGCTCAGTTTTTTCACTAGTTGAAAGACTATTATAAAGACCTTTAGCAAAGGTAAATTATATGAAGATGGAAATTAAAATAATAAATGAGATATATATCAAAAATGATAAATTTATGTAATTTATAGCAAATATTATGGTATACTTAATAAAATTATAAAAAAAATTTGTTTTCACCAAATTTTTGATTATAGAAGTAATGATAAAATTAAATTCAAAACGACCAGTATTTTTTACTCAGATGAGAATTGGTAGAGATAATGAACTATTTAAATTTTATAAAATATTGAACTATTTTGAAAGAAAAATTTGTATTGCAGGGTGGAATGGTAATTTAGATAAACAAAGGAGAGATTTCATTTGAACCAACAGGAAGAAGAAGCGTGGTATGTATTATTTGTTTGTTCAAACCAAGAAGAAAAAGTGAAAAAAATTCTTGAAAGTGAAGTTGGAGATGCATATAAGTTTATTGTTCCAACAAGAGAGCTTAGGGAAAGAAAAGATGGTAAATGGAATACGATAAAAAGAAAGTTATTTCCAGGCTATGTACTGATAAAAGGGATTATGAATATAGATGTTTATTATAAATTAAAAAAAATCCCTGGAGTAATAAAATTACTTTCAAGTGAAGATGAAGTTTTGACGGTAGATGAAAGTGAACTTAGAGTGTTAAAGATACTTATAGATAATGACGGCAATAATATAGGAATTTCTAGTTTATATAAGGAAAATGATGGTGTGAAAATAGTTGCAGGGCCTTTGATGGGACTTGAGGGTCAAATAATTAAAATAGATTACAGAAAAGGTAGAGCTAAGGTAAGTTTGAGGTTTATGAATGAGGAGAGAGTAGTGGAATTGGGTATTGAAGTTGTGGACAAAATCTGAGGATGAATCTGGGTGTTTCGGCCCTGGAGGGATAGGAAGAGGTTATGGTTGAGTTGGGGAGCATGATGATGGGGTTGTGTGAGAGGGCGAAGCTATGGCTTTTTTGTGGGGTTGTGTTAATTGGATATGTAGGAGAGGCTATAGAAAAAGTTTGTAAGGTTAATTGTGTACAGGTGGAGAGAATGTATGAGATGTATTTGGGAATGGGAAATATTGAACATATGGATGTGGGTTTTGAAGAATTTTTGCAGGAAAATGGTAAGGATATATGTCCGGAGCATGGAGTTATTACTTATGTGGAGGGGAAAGTTCAGTGTAGTGTGCATGTAGATGAAGATGATAGTGATGGGGATGGGGATGGAGATGTTCCATACTTGTAATTATTATTGAATGGTAGAAGGAGCTAAAAGCCTTGATTTACAAGGCTTTTAAAACTTTGGGTGATTGAATGGTGACTGCGAAGTGAGTATGTCCAAGGAATAAGCTTGTCCAATAAAATGTGTAATGGACAAACTATGCAAATGCCAATAGACAAACTGTGATGGTCTCAAAGCAGCAAGTTGCAATGGTTTAGAGTATGTGGTATGGATTAGCTTGTCCAATAAACGAGTAATGGAAAGGCTTTGAGACAAGTTGTGTAAGTCGCAAAGCAGTATTTGCAATGGTTTTGAGCACTATGATTGAATGATGATGGACGAGCAGTATGTGCAATGGATAAATTATTTAATTTCGAAGTAAGCATGGGGTATAGATTTAAATGGGGGGCGGTATATAAAATGAAAAATGGAAGAATCTCAGCTTGTGTTGTTACATATAATAGCGGCGACGAAATAAGAAATGTTCTTAACTCTTTGGTGAACAGTAGCATTAAAGAGAGCCTTGATATATATGTTGTTGATAATAATTCATCGGACGAAACAAATTTGATAGTAGAAAAAGAATTTCCTAAAGTCCATCTTATAAAAATGAAAAAAAATGTTGGGTTTGGAGCGGCACATAATCAGATAATATCAACGGTTCAATCGAAATATCATCTCATAGTAAACCCAGATATAAACTTTGATTCTGATATACTTGAAGGCTTAGCTAAATATATGGACGCGCATTTTGAGGTGGTTATTGTTAGTCCTAAAATATTGAATCATGATGAAACAGAACAATATCTACCTAAATTGAATCCGAAAATAAGATATTTCTTGGGTGGAAGATATGAGAAGTACGGTGGGATATTTGCAAAGTGGCGTGCCGAGTATACAAGACGTAATGAAACTTTCATTGAACCAACAGATATTGAATTTTGTACGGGGTGTTTCATGTTCACAAGAACTAGTACTCTGAAACAGGTTGGAGGTTTTGATGAAAGGTATTTTTTACACTTTGAAGATGCAGATTTAGCTAGAACTATGATACAAAGAGGAAACATTGTATTTCATCCGGATTATAAAGTACATCATCTTTGGAGAAGAGATAATGTAAGATCTAGAAAAATATTTTTGATAGCACTTGTATCAATGTTTAAGTATTTTGGAAAATGGGGTATTAGAAAGTCCACGCATAGAAGAGAGATGATTGTTATAAACAAAGTGAATAGTTCTAAGGATATTTCAGCATAAATTTGAGGGGATTTTAAATACTTACCTGGTGTTAAGATTGGTGATGGCTGCATTATTGGAGCAAATTCTTTAGTTAACAGAGATGTTTCTGATAGCTGCATGGTTGCTGATTCAACTGCAATGATTGTAAAAAAATGGTACAGAAAACTAAAGATGTGGGAGAAATGCTATAATATATGAGATATTTATTTGATTGGAGATATGAATAGTATGAAGGTGATAGTAATATCGGGAATTAATTTTTTAGAAGGTGGGCCGTTATCAGTCTCATCAAATCTTGCAGAACAATAACTGCAGTATTTTTCTAGATCTTTTTACCTCTTGAATAAAAGTAAAAATAAATGTACTCATACCATAACCTATATTTATTAAAATGTATAAATAGAAAAATGTAATTGTTGCAAGACCAACGGATATTATAATTAAAACTGTTGATATTAATATTTCAAAAGAAAAAAATCGTTTTTTAGGAATATAGGAATTTTCCTATAGAGTTGCAATAACGATATGAACTTCAAACATTCAAAAAAACTGATTTTACTTAGGAGGAATAAGCAGTGAGACGCAATTTATCAATTTCATATTTGTGGTCTGCATTTTTGATGCATAATACATTTATTTCCAAGCATATGTCAGATGAAACTTATTTAAAGCAAGTATTTAGAGGATATGCAGGGTATCCATTAAACTTGTCAAAACCAACTACATATAATGAAAAACTTCAGTGGCTTAAGCTATATGACATAAAGCCTATCTATACAACAATGGTTGACAAGTGCGAAGCCAAAAAGTATGCAGCAAGCATTATTGGAGAAGAATTTATCATACCAACTCTTGGTGTGTGGGATAAGTTTGATGATATTGATTTTGATGTATTGCCTAACCAGTTCGTTCTCAAATGTACACATGATTCAGGTGGCTTGGTTATATGCAAAGATAAATCTCAGATAGATATTGAAGTCACAAAAAAGAAAATTAATAAATGTCTTGAACGTAATTTCTTTTGGGAAGGTAGAGAATGGCCTTATAAAAATATTAAACCACGTATCATTGCTGAAAAATACATGGAAGAGGGGCAAGGTGGCGATTTAAAAGACTATAAGTATTTTGTCTTTAACGGTGAGGCTAAAGCACTATTCATAGCTAGTGATCGTCAAAAAATAGATGAGGATACCAAGTTCGATTTTTTTGATATGAATTACAAACATTTGAATTTTACCAATGGACATCCTAATGCTTGTCCTCCCCCTGAAAAACCTATAAATTTTGAAAAGATGCGGAAATTAACCGAAAAGCTGGCTAGTGATATTCCAGAACTTCGAGTTGATTTCTATGAAGTTAATGGGAGTGTATATTTTGGCGAACTGACTTTCTTTCATTGGAGCGGTCTTGTTCCATTTGAACCAGAAAAATGGGATGAGATATTTGGATCATGGATTGTATTGCCCGATATTAAATGAACACAGTAGTGCTATATTATATTATAGTTTTAATGTTTTCAGGCATTCTTTTTCGCTACTAGTAATCATATAAAAACGTGAGAAATGGAGGCATCAATGAGAAAATCGAATTATGGTTTTTCCGAATTAACAAAAAATGCTTTTTACGTATTAAAGACAAAGTTATTGTTTTCTGGAGCTAGATTAATCAGATTTCCTATAATTGTACGTGGGAAGAAATACATCGATTTTGGAACAAATTTAGTAACAGGTTATAGATGTAGAATTGAGGTTAATGGCATCCATGATGGCAAAAAGCTTATATTTGGAAATGATGTAAATATTGGAGACAATGTAAGAATATCCTGTGTAGAAAAAATAGAGATCGGGTCTAATGTATTGATGGGCTCCAGAGTCCTCATAATAGATAATTCTCATGGACACTATAGAGGCGAAAATCAAGATACACCGTATACATCACCTAATAGTAGAAAACTATTATCCAGCGAGGTGATAATAGGCAATAATGTTTGGATTGGCGAAGGTGCTGTAGTTCAGCAAGGCTGTCATATTGGAGAGGGAAGTATTATTGCTGCAAATAGCGTTGTTACACGAGATTTACCAGCTCACGTTATTGCAGGAGGGATCCCAGCAAAAATTAAAAAAGTCTATAATGATGCGAATAAAGAGTGGGGGCGGGTATAATGGTAGGACTTTTTTGCTTCGATGGCCCATTATATAAAGACAAAAATGGGGTTTACTGTAATGTGACATTGACGAATGAAATGTTTAATAGGTATTTCTGTGTAGTAGATGAACTTATTATTGTTGTTCGTACAGTCGTTACAGACAAAACATTTTCAGAAATGAATATGAATCCCCTTTCCGTGGATAATTTGGAAGTAATTGAAGTAAATAATTTTAATACAATTCAAGGTTTTTTATTTGAGCAGCCTCATTTTAAAAAAAATATAGAGGCTGTTCTAGAAAAAGTAGATTTGATTTTTGCTAGAATGCCAAGTACAACATCAAATGCCGTATTAGAAATTGCAACAAAGCTAAATAAAGCATATTTTGTTGAGGTTGGCGGCTGTGCTTGGGATTCATATTGGAATCATGGGATAGCTGGAAAACTCATTGCTCCATTAATGTTTTGTAACGAAAAAAAGTATGTTGCAAATGCAAAGTTTGCAACGTATGTTACTGAAAAATTCTTGCAGCGGCGCTACCCCAATAAGGAAGTAACAACAAACTGTTCAAATGTATATCTTAAAAAGACCAATAAAAACTTATTACACCAGCGAATTAAAAAGATTGAGGCCATGGATACTCATTCTATTATTCTGGGTCAAGCAGTTAATTCTATAGACGTCAAATATAAAGGTGAACATCTTGTTATCCGCGCAATGAAAGAACTTAAAGCTTTGGGCATAATAGCAGAACTACAGGTCGTGGGGCCAGGCGTAGGAACTTTTCTAATTAAAGAAGCTAAAAAATATGGAGTGTTAGAACAGGTAACTCTAATTGGGACACTTACTAAGGATGAAATATTTGATTGGTACAAAACAATAGACATTTACATTCAGCCTAGCAAACAAGAAGGACTTCCTCGATCAGTGATTGAGGCTATGAGTACTGCATGTCCATCTCTGGGATCTAATATAGCGGGCATACCGGAGTTATTACCATCTAATTGTTTGTTTAACCCAAATCACATTAATGAAATTGTTAGCGCAGTAATGGAAATATCGCAAAAGGATAAGATGATGGAAGAAGCAAAGCGTAATTTTGAAATAGCTAACGATTATAACCTAACAGATATAGAGAACAGAAGAAAAGATATTTTTGAACAATACAAAAAATACGTAGAAGATAGAAAAGGATTAAGTAATAATATGTCGATAATTGAGTTAAAAACGAAGTTACAAAAGACTAATTGGGGAAGATCAATCATAAAGGCTTATCATTATTGTTATGCTGTTCCTATGTCAAAGTTGTATCTTCTTAAGTATCATTTAATGAAAAATCAAAGCACTTTTAAAAAACTAAGTAAAACCAGGTTTTATACTGATGAAGAGGTTTTTTTAGCTTTAAGAAAGCAAAGAAAATCACTGTGCAGATTTGGCGATGGCGAAATTACATGGATATGTCAGGACTCTAAGGGTTATTTCGGTCAAGAGAACTCGGAAGAACTTAGTAAAAGGCTTAAACAAATATTAACATCTTCTGATGAAACTGTTTTGATAGGAATTCCTAAATTCTTTGACGATATGAAGGACTATTCTCAGGTTCGTAGAAATGCAAGAAGCATTCACCTTGCAAAATATGGAAAAAAATGGATGGGACTTACTTGCAGGGATAACGCAGTTTATGCAGATGCTCTTATTACTCGTGTATATTTTGGCCGGAATAATATAGATTACAGTAAGATGTTTTCCAATTGGCAACAAGTTTGGGCTTGCAGAAAAGTTGCTATTATAGAAGGGTCCGCGACGCTGTTTGGCGTGGGTAACGATTTACTTGATAATGCCGCCAGCGTAGAGAGAATAATTGCTCCTGCCGAGAATGCGTTTAGCAAGTATAATGAGATCCTTAGTTGTGCAAAAGGACTATCTAAGGATACATTGGTCCTAATTGCGTTAGGACCAACAGCAACAGTTCTAGCATATGATTTAGCAATGATAGGCTATCAGACTATTGACATTGGACACTTAGATGTTGAGTACGAATGGTTTAAAAGTGGTATTAAAACAAATAAGCAGACCCCAGTTAAAGGAAAGTATGTTAATGAAGCTGGAGGAATGCCTAGAGATACATTGGATGAAGATACAAAGCTTAAGTATCAGAACGAAATAAGTTATAGATGGGAAAAATAATGCAACAACTGGCCTTTAGCTGCTTTGTTTGTCTGCTACGGGATTTGTTTCCCATCGGCAAATATTATTAGATAGTATCAACCAAATATAAGAAAAGAATAGGAGTTTGAAATGTACAATTTTATTATATACACTGATGGTTTTAATGAGATAGAAGACATGCTATTTGGAGAGGCTAGCAATCGTGACAATGTATATATAGTAAGCAAAAACAGTTGCATTGGTAACAGAATTTTACAATGCCTTTTTCGCTTTCATTATTCTTTCCGAATTAATAATAAAATAAATCTGCCATTAAAGCGTATTTGGTTTCCAACTTTGGATCGTATTTTTTCTAATGATGATCCTACAATCTATGTGTTTTTAACAAGTTGGTATTATCCTGAATATTTTGAGTATTTGCGCAAAAAGCATCCAACATGCAAACTCGCTTTTTATTTTGGCGACACTGTTATTTCAAAAAAAAGAGTTATTAAAAATCTGGATATTTCATATTTAAAGAAAATAATGGATTTTGTGGGTTCATACAATCCAAAGGATGTGAAGGAATACGGACTATCATATTTGCAAATGTGTTATTCAAAATATCCAAAAATAAACGAACTTCCAGAAAAAGAGAAAAGAGATTTTATTTTCATTGGTGCCGCAAGAAGTAGAATGAATTTGATTTTGAGATGTTATGAACAAGCAAAACGAGATGGTGTTAATTACTTATTTTATGTTGTGAATCATGATAATACTGACATACACATTGACGATGAGAATTTTGTTTTGACGAATACTCCGATGGAATTCGCAGATTATTTGGGGTATGTAATGAATTCAAAATGCATCCTTGAAATTGTTGATTCAGAAACGGATGGAGGGACATTAAGATTCTGGGATGCCATCATGTACAATAAGAAAATTGTTACTAATAATAAAAGTGTTCTATCTTCAAAGTTTTATAACGAAGATAATGTTGTGTGTAGCAAAGATTTTTTAAATGTTGATTTTAAGAAGATAATCAATAATGAGATTGTTGATTATCACTACGATGGGGAAAATTCTCCAGTGAGATTTCTCAAGACTATTGCTGATATAGTCTGTGGGGGGAAACAATGACCTATTTTATTTATATAATGTTGATCTCGGTCAATCTGTTGTTTGGAACAAAGCGTTTCTTCTCTCCATTGAATATAATCGGGAGAAATAAAAGCAAAATATTGACCATTATGTCATTCATTGGATGTTTCTTGCTGATAGCAGGTTATCGTAATCTTAGTGGCCTTTCATCAGACTTGATTAACAATGAGTATGAGTACGTAAGCGTTTCGATGAATAATATGTCGGTTTATGAGCCTGGATATGTACTACTTATGAAAGTGGGCTCATTACTTTCACTCGACTTTTATTCATGGCGCAGCTTAATGGTCGTAATTGCGTTGCTCCTAATTTTTATATCAATTTTTAAATGGTCATCAAATCCACATTTCGTATTGGCTTTTTTTTGCGGCTATTTGGTAATCGTGTCAGCTGAGCAATTTCGAAATTTTCTTGGTTTTGCAGTATTTACATATGGGCTTGTTCTTTACTTATATTCGGGTCACAAACATAAAAAGATTGCTTTTACTATTTTCACAGTACTTGCTGGCATGATTCATAATATGTTTTATATTTATTTATTCTTATTGTTGATCGACAATGCATTTAGTAGAAAAGCAATTAAGTACATCATTTTTATTGTTTTAGCTTTTTGCGTCATTATCTTTGTAAACGGAAATAACATTCCTGGACTTAATGTTCTTTTAAATATGCTGGAAGGCTCCAGAGTTACAATTTATGTAAGTCAGAACACAAGACTTGGCTTTGCATATCCAATGCTGTTACATTTGACTAATACTTTCCTAGCGTATTATGCATACAAACGAAGTCAAACTCCTAGCAAACATGAGGGAGCATATAATACAAACTTGATGATGATGATATGTTTCCCTTTATATATGCTACAGGTATCGTTTTCGCGAATAGCTAGGAATTTGCTAGTAGTAACTTACTTCACTGAAGGTGACTATATCCTTGAAGGTAAGCCATCTGCAAAGAAATTAGGATATGTTTGTCTTTGCTTGCTGGGGCTTGCTATTTGGTTTTACGTTAATCTATTTATTTTGACAAATCCTGAGGCGGTCTTTAAGCCATTTTTTGAAAATAATTTTTTTATTAAGTAAGATGTTTGCTTACTTTAGGGACTGAAAAGATTAGTGTTATATTATGGATTGTTATAGATTTGACTATAAAAACTCCAGCACATAGTTTATTGATTCCATTTTTCAAAGAAAATATATATTTGAATTTTTAATATTAATGATAATAGAGAATAGATAATAAAAGAATACAAGAATAATTTGTAAAATTGGTATATTGATTTAATATACATACATTTGTTTTTTAGCCATTTTATAAATTTCAAAGTACAGTTTTTTATGAAAGACAAATATAAATAATAGAATGTCGAGGTTTTATAGATGAATAAAAAAGCAAGTAACTTCATTAAAAATTTTTCGTATACACTTACTTCTAATTTAGTATCTATGATTGTTTCTATCTTGGTTATATTAATAGTACCTAAATTAATAGGGGTAGAAGAGTATGGGTATTGGCAATTATATTTATTTTATTCTGTTTACGTAGGCTTTTTACATTTTGGATGGGATGATGGAATTTACTTAAGATATGGAGGCAAAGAGTATAAAGAACTGGATAAAGGATTATTTTTTTCACAGTTTTACATGCTGGTTATTTTGCAACTATTATTAGCTGTAATTATATTTGGTAGTTCTATAATATTTATAGTTGATACTAACAGAATATTCATATTTAGGATGACAGCTATATGTATGGCGATTGTAAATGTAAGGTACATGCTGGTATATATCTTGCAAGGTACAAATAGAATTAAAGAGTATGCCCAGATTACGATCATGGACAGGATACTATATTGTTTTCTAATTATTGTATTTTTGATAGTCGGTGTTAGGAATTATAAGCTGCTGATAGTGGCAGATATAATTGGAAAATTTATTTCTTTGTTATATGCTACGTATTGTTGTAAGAATATAGTTTATCGGAGAATTTCTACATTTTATTTTAGTTTTAAAGAGACTATAGAAAATATTAATGTTGGAATTAAGATAATGTTTTCTGGTATAGCCAGCATGTTGATTATAGGTGTAGTAAGATTTGGTATAGAGCGCTCATGGGATGTGAAGACATTTGGTAAAATTTCGCTTACTCTTAGTATATCCAATCTTATGATGTTATTTATAAATGCAGTTGGAATCATTATGTTTCCAATTTTAAGAAGAGCAGATGAGAAAAAACTACCTAGTATATATATAACAATGAGAGATTCTCTGATGGTAATAATGCTAGGTGTGCTTATCGTATATTATCCACTTAAAGTTGTCTTATCAGCATGGTTGCCGAGATATTCTGATAGTTTAATGTATATGGCTTTGGTTTTTCCAATGTGTGTGTTTGAGGGAAAAATGGCATTACTTATTAATACATATCTAAAGACATTAAGAAAAGAAAAACTAATGCTAAAAATTAATTTAATAGCGCTAATATTAAGTGTGATCATTACTTTTGTAAATATTGTAGTACTTAAAAATTTAAATTTAGCAATTGTATCTATTGTTGTTCTCTTGGCATTTAGATGCGTATTAGCAGAGATGTATTTATCTGGAATTTTAAAAATATCATTGTATAAAGATATAGTATTAGAATTAATGATGACATTGATTTTTATATTAACAGGGTGGTTTATAAATTCTTGGCTTACAGTTTTACTATATGCAGTAGCTTATATAATGTACTTAGCTATAAAGCGAAAAGACATTACTAATACAATTCAAAATGTAAAGTTATTAATGAAAGCTTAGGTGATATCATTATGAAAACTTATTTAGTCCCAAAACAAGAACTAAATGAATAATAATATCAGACAATCTTCATTTGCAAGTACGCCTGGGTGTAAATTTTCCCATATACAAGTAATCAACAAAGGTTTTAAAGAATTATATAAATAATAACTAAAGGAAGGTAATGCATTATGTACAAAATAGCAGTAGCAGGAACAGGCTATGTAGGCCTGGTGGCGGGCGTTTGCTTTGCCGAAAGGGGACATCACGTTACCTGTGTAGATATTGATGAAAATAAAATAAATCTAATGAAACAAGGAATCTCTCCAATCTATGAAGCTAAATTGGAAAGCTTGATGCAGAAAAATTATGCAGCGGGTAGGCTTAACTACACCACAGATTACATATCAGCCTACAAGGAAGCAGAAGCTATATTTATCGGTGTTGGAACTCCAGAGCAACCAGATGGTTCTGCAAATCTAAGCTACATAGCTACTGTTGCGAGACAAATAGCTGAAACCATAGAAAAAGACTGCCTTGTGGTGGTTAAATCAACAGTGCCTGTAGGCACTAATGATAAGGTAGAACAATTTATCTATGACTTTTTACCACATGATGGTGATGTTTGCGTTGGTAATGGTGATGGTTGTAACAAAAGGATTAGAGTAGAAGTAGCATCTAATCCTGAGTTCTTAGCACAAGGCACAGCAGTGCACGATACACTTCATGCGGCTAGAGTTATTATAGGAACAGAAAGTAAATGGGCAGAAAAGATACTCATGGAAATCTATGAGCCATTTAATCTTCCTATCGTATCTGTAAAGAGAAGGTCAGCAGAGATGATAAAGTATGCATCAAATGACTTTCTTGCACTTAAAATATCATACATGAATGATATTGGTAACCTTTGTGAGCTTGTAGGGGCTGATATTCAAGATGTAGCTAAAGGTATGAGTTATGATGAGCGTATTGGTAGGAATTTTTTAAATGCCGGTATTGGTTATGGTGGTTCATGCTTCCCAAAGGATACAAAGGCCCTTGAGTATCTGGCAAGACAAAATGGCTATGAGCTTAGAACCATTAAAGCTGCCATTGATGTGAATAAAGATCAAAAGACCATGTTATATAAGAAAGCTTCTAGACGGCTTATTACCTTTAACGGACTCAAAGTTGCAGTTCTTGGACTTACATTTAAGCCAGGAACAGATGATTTAAGAGAAGCACCATCCCTTGAAAATGTACCTTTATTATTAGAGCAGGGAGCTGAAATTTATGCCTATGACCCTGTAGGCAAAGAGAATTTTAAAAGACTATATCCAGAAGGAAAGAATGGACAAGGTAGCATAAAGTATGTTGATAATATAGAGGAAGCTTTAGAAGAAGCTAATGTCTGCTTTATATTTACTGAGTGGGGTGAGATTAAAGCTATAAAGCCAGAGCAGTATAAGAGTCGCATGAGGACACCTTTAGTATATGATGGAAGAAACATCTATAACGTTGATGAAATGAAAGAAACGGGGGTGGAGTATTATTCTATAGGAAGACCATACACTAAAAATACTGAGGCGATGTCTGAGGCTGCGGCAACTAGGAATTAATTGTATGCTTTATACGGTATTTAAGAAATGAAAGAAATAAGAGTAGAATATTATTCTATAACAACATAGTTTTATAAGGAGGCAAAGAAATTGAGTTACAAACCTTTAGATACTAATAAAACATATCTCATTACCGGAGCTGTGGGTTTCATTGGGTTTTACTTATCAAAGAAACTCTTGGAACTTGGTTGCAAAGTAGTTGGGATTGATAATATAAATGATTATTATGATGTTAAGCTTAAGTATTTAAGATTAGAAAAGCTAAAACCATTTGAAAAGTTTATCTTTATTAAAGGAGATATTTCAGACAAGGTTATGATGATGAAGACCTTTGAAGAATATAAGCCAAATATTGTAGTGAATTTGGCTGCGCAAGCTGGAGTTAGGTATTCAATAGAGAATCCAGATGTATATATACAAAGTAATATAGTTGGCTTTTTTAACGTCCTTGAAGCTTGTAGACATAATCCAGTAGAGCATCTTGTGTATGCATCCTCAAGTTCTGTTTATGGATCTAATAAAAAAGTACCGTTTGAAGAATCTGATTTTGTAGATCATCCGGTATCCCTTTATGCAGCCACTAAGAAATCCAATGAATTAATGGCTCATACCTATAGTCATCTTTATAAGATTCCAGCTACAGGACTTAGGTTCTTTACGGTTTATGGTCCTATGGGAAGACCGGACATGGCCTATTTTGGTTTTGCTGATAAGTATTTTTCTGGGGAATCAATAAAGATATTTAACAATGGTGACTTTGAACATGACTTATACAGAGATTTTACCTATGTAGATGATATAGTAGAAGGGATTCAAAGACTTCTTAGTAACCCTTCAACAGATGAAGTTCCTAATAAAGTATTTAACATTGGAAACAACAGTCCTGAAAAGTTGATGACATTTATAGAAACTCTCGAGAAAACTTTAAGTAAGTCTACTGGTAGAGAAGTAGTATTTGATAAAGTATTTGAGCCTTTAAAGCCAGGAGATGTACTTGCAACTTATGCGTCTACTGATTTACTTCAAGAAGCTGTAGGATTCAAACCATCAACTTCAATTGAAGAAGGACTACAGAAGTTTACGGACTGGTATGTTGGGTATTATGGCGTTAAATAATTAGAAAAAAGTACGATTCTTACAAATAAAATGTCAAATAAAATATGAAATGAATTATAGACAATATTTAAAATTTCTAAGGAGGCAAAATATGAAAGGTATTATTCTAGCTGGTGGTTCTGGCACAAGACTTTATCCAGTAACAAAAGCAGTATCAAAGCAAATACTCCCAATATACGATAAGCCAATGATATATTATCCATTATCAGTATTAATGCTTGCAGGCATAAAAGAGATATTAATAATTTCAACACCTAGAGATGTAGTTACTTTTGAAGAGTTACTAGGTGATGGAAGTGAAATAGGACTTAAATTACAGTATGCTGTTCAAGAAGAGCCAAGAGGACTTGCAGATGCATTTATAATAGGAGAAGAGTTCATAGGAAGTGATAATGTAGCTTTAGTTCTAGGAGATAATATTTTCCATGGTTATGGGTTTACTGAAAGATTAATGAGAGCGTCAGAAAGAGAAGGGGCTACTATTTTTGGGTACCATGTAAGCAATCCCAATGAATTTGGTGTTGTTGAATTTGATGAAAATAATAATGTAGTATCTATAGAGGAAAAACCTCAGAAACCTAAATCAAATTATGCAGTTCCAGGCTTATATTTCTATGATAACAATGTAATAGATATTGCTAAAAATGTTAAGCCTTCTGCTAGAGGTGAAATAGAAATAACGGCAGTAAATAATGAATATTTGCGACGTGGCAATTTAAAAGTTGAGCTTTTTGGTAGAGGAATGGCATGGCTTGATACAGGAACTCATAGAGGACTACTCGATGCAGCTAACTTTGTTGAAGCTATTCAAACAAGGCAAGGATTATATGTAGCTTGTATAGAAGAAATAGCTTATAGAAATGGTTTTATAAATAGAGAGCAATTATTAAAGATAGCAGAACCCTTAATGAAAACCGAATATGGTAGGTATTTAGTGCAGATTGCTGATGAGTTTAATAAAGCTAATTTAGAAGCGGCTGCTGCGTTAGAATAAATAGGGGGTAAACATGGGGAAGTTTAATTTTATAGAAACTAAAATAAGAGATTTATACATAATTGAACCTAAAGTTTTTGGTGACCATAGAGGTTATTTTATGGAGGGCTATAACAAAAATGATTTCTTTGAAGCTGGGCTTACAATGGAATTTGTTCAAGATAATGAATCAAAGTCTAAGAAAGGTGTTTTAAGAGGACTCCATTTTCAAACTAAACATACTCAAGGCAAATTAGTTCGAGTTACAGAGGGACAAGTGTTTGATGTAGCTGTAGATTTAAGAAAAGGTTCATCTACCTTTGGAAAATGGGAAGGAGTAATCCTTACAGATGAAAATAAAAAACAGTTTTATGTTCCAGAAGGATTTGCACATGGATTTTTAGTTCTTTCAGATGTGGCTGTGTTCAACTATAAATGTACAGATTACTATGCACCTGAGTATGATAGTGGATTATTATGGAATGATGAAGATATAGCTATAGAATGGCCATTAAAAGGTATAGAGGAGATTCTATTATCAGATAAGGATAAAATACAAAGGAAACTTAAGGATTTAGAAATAACATTTGGATACAAAGGGGTGTAATTAGTTATGAAAACTTATTTAGTAACAGGTGGAGCTGGATTTATAGGTGCAAATTTTGTTCAATATATGTTAAACAAATATTCAGATATAAAAATTATAAATTTTGATAAATTAACTTACGCAGGAAATCTAGAAAATCTAAAAAATGTAGAAAATAATCCGAACTATACGTTTATTCAAGGAGATATATGTAACAAAGAATTAGTAGGAAGATTATTTACGCAAAATGATATTGATTATGTTGTAAATTTTGCAGCAGAATCACATGTAGATAGAAGCATAAAAGAGCCAGAGATATTTGTTAAAACAAATGTTTTAGGTACAGTAAACCTTTTAAATGTAGCTAAAAATGCATGGGAAGTTCAAGGTGGATTTAAAGAAGGCAAGAAGTTCATGCAAGTATCTACGGATGAAGTATATGGATCACTCGGTGAAACAGGGTTCTTCCTTGAAACTACGCCACTTGATCCACATAGCCCATATTCTTCAAGCAAAACAGGTGCGGATTTAATGGTCAAAGCTTATTTTGACACATATAAAATGCCTGTAAATACAACTAGATGTTCAAACAATTATGGACCATACCAATTCCCTGAAAAATTAATCCCGCTCCTAATAAACAACTGTTTAAATCATAAAAATCTACCAGTATATGGTGATGGAATGAACATAAGAGATTGGTTATACGTTGAAGATCACTGTAAAGCTATAGATATGGTTATAAATGGTGGTAGAGTAGGAGAAGTTTACAATATAGGTGGACATAACGAAAGAACTAATATGCAAATAGTGAAAACTGTTATAAGTTATTTAAACGATAATGTAGATAAAGAAATAACAGATAAACTAATAACATATGTTGAAGATAGAAAAGGTCATGATATGAGATACGGAATAGATCCAGCTAAGATAAAAGAAGAGTTAGGTTGGTATCCAGAAACTACCTTTGAAGTAGGAATAAAGAAGACAATAAAATGGAATTTAGACAATAAACAGTGGATGAATAATATTACTTCCGGCGAGTATCAAAAATATTATAATATGTATGAAAAATAATTTATGTATAATTAAGCTCTTAGGGATAACTCTAAGAGTTTTCTTCTAAATACGTTTCATAGAGCACTAGATATAAGAAGAGGAGAGTGAATCATGAAGGTATTAATTACAGGAGCTAATGGTCAATTAGGGAGAGAAATAGCAAAACAATATAAAGACAAAAAACACATTGATTTAATACTTACGGATGTATTAGATTTAGATATAACAAACGTAAATCAAGTATATAGTTTCGTAAATGAAAATAAGCCTGATGTAATTATTAATTGTGCTGCACTTACGGCTGTTGATAAGTGTGAAACAGAAATAGATTTGGCATATAAGATAAATACAATAGGACCTAAAAATTTAGCAGCGGCCGCAAATCAAATTGGTGCAGAAATTGTTCAAGTATCAACAGACTATGTCTTTGGAGGTAATATCAATAAATCACTAACCGAGTTTGATGAAGTAGATCCACAAACAGTTTATGGTAAAACAAAACTTGAGGGGGAAATATTAGTTAAGAATCACAATCCTAAGCACTACATAGTTAGAACTGCATGGCTTTATGGTGATGGAAACAACTTTGTAAAGACTATGCTAAATTTAAGCAAAACTAATAAGACATTAAAAGTAGTTAATGATCAAAGAGGAACCCCTACAAGTGCAGTTGATTTAGCGAGAGTTATAATAAAACTCGTAGAAGATAAGAACTATGGACTTTTCCATTGCACCTGTAAGGGTGAATGCACATGGTATGAATTCACGAAAGAAATATTTAGACTTAAAGGTATTGCTACAGAAGTTTTGCCTTGCACAACTGATGAATTTCCAAGACCGGCAAAAAGACCGGAATATTCAGTGCTTAGGAATTATATGTTGGAATTAACTACTGGGGATATAACTAGGACTTGGCAAGAAGCAATTGAGGAATATATTTTATTTTAGCAAACTCAACCCTTCAGGTCTCGTAAAGACCCCCCATAGCCATCAAGCTAAGCTAAATAAGTTAACTTATTTACCTTATTTATGCTATATTTTTAGATGGAAAATCACCATAAATATTGTCTTTACTTACTGGAAATCATTTCTTTTAATAAAACACAGTA
>Ga0209123_1000106_pt1 | contig 136230 bp, 117 predicted proteins | sample BarGraIncu00431A_FD_184500 | JGI IMG/M metagenome (GOLD analysis project Ga0209123, IMG submission 184500) | Arctic peat soil microbial communities from Barrow, Alaska, USA - Barrow Graham LP Incubations 004-31A (SPAdes) (version 2) | ecosystem: Environmental > Terrestrial > Soil > Wetlands >... | reverse complement strand
GGCCATCTTTAGTAGCAAAGTTATGCAACTTCGATACAACATTCGGTATTAGCACCACTTTCGCAGTGTTGTCCCCATCTGGAAGGTAGGTTGTCTACGCGTTACTCACCCGTTCGCCACTAAGACTGTATAAATACAATCTCCGTTCGACTTGCATGTGTTAGGCACGCCGCCAGCGTTCGTCCTGAGCCAGGATCAAACTCTCCATAAAAGTTATATTATGAAGAACCTTGATGGCTCTTTAAAAAACTTGTTTGTGTTGGTACAGTTTGCACTGCCCAACGTGTTTGTACTCAAACGAGTACCGCACATCTGGCTTTTTTTAACCTTACTTACATTGTTTAGTTTTCAAAGAACACCGTCGGTCTGTTGTTGCTTCCGACATTTATATATGCTATCATATTCCCTTTACCATGTCAACATATATTATTTTTTGTCCGTTGTAAAATTGCCACCAGCACTTCTCTAGTGCGGTTATTATAGTATCATATTAATCCTAACATTGTCAATATAATCTAATACAAAAGCGAGCTACCAGCTCGCCCTTGTTGATTTATCTTATTCTTTATGCCTCATATGAGGGAACAGAAGGACATCTCTGATGGAGTAGCTATCTGTAAAAAACATCACTAAACGATCAATGCCAATCCCCAATCCGCCCGTTGGCGGCAATCCGTATTCCAGAGCATTAATATAATCATGATCCATCATATGAGCCTCAGCATCACCTGATTCTCTCTGCTGCACTTGAGAATTGAAACGTCCCTCTTGATCGATGGGATCATTTAACTCAGAGAATCCATTTGCCAATTCCCGTCCAAAAACAAAAACCTCAAAGCGGTCAGTAATTTCAGGATTATCTTTGTTACGTTTTGCTAAAGGTGAAATTTCAGTAGGGTGACCAATAATAAAAGTTGGTTGAATTAAATGTTCTTCAACCTTGTCTTCAAAGATATTGTTTAAAATACCACCAATACCATGTTTCTTTTCATATTTAACACCTAGGCTATCGGCAGCAGCCCGGGCCTCTTCGATGGTTGTCACCATATTAAAATCAACATTAGTATATTGTTTAACAGCTTCAGGCATAGTTATTCTATTCCATGGTGGTGAAAAATTAATTTCTTGCCCTTGATAAACAACCTGAGTAGTACCCAAAACTTCTACCGCTATACCTGATACGATCTCCTCAGTCAAACACATAATATCCTGATAATCCGCATAGGCTTGGTATAGTTCTGCTATTGTGAACTCAGGATTATGACGAATATCAATGCCTTCGTTTCTAAATACACGCCCAACTTCATATACGCGTTCAAACCCACCAACAATTAATCGTTTTAGATAAAGTTCTGGAGCAATTCTCATATATAAATCCATATCTAACGCATTATGATGAGTCGTAAATGGACGAGCTGCTGCACCACCAGCGATGGGATGCATCATAGGCGTCTCAACTTCCAAATAATCACGACCATCTAGAATACGTCGCAGGGATTTAATGATTTTACTACGGGTAACAAAAGTTTTTCTAACTTCTGGATTAACAATTAAATCTAAATACCGTTGACGATAACGTGTTTCTACATCTTTTAAGCCATGCCATTTCTCAGGAAGAGGACGAAGTGATTTAGCCAAAATCTCAAAGCTGCTTATTTTTACACTAATCTCACCACGTTGGGTTTTAAAAACATGGCCCTCAATTCCAATCATATCACCAATATCTAGAAGCTTAAAAATTTCATATTGACTTTCTCCAATAACATCTTGCCGAAAATACACTTGAATATTCCCAGATTTATCCATTACATTAACAAAGCTAGTTTTCCCATGTCCACGGACTGCCATAATTCGTCCAGCAAGTTGCACAGATTGTCCTTCAAGCTTTTCAAAATCAGTAACTATTTCAATGGCATGATGAGTAACATTATATTTACGAGCAAAAGGTTCAATGCCTTTGGCTTCAATTGCCGCCAATTTTTCACGGCGTACACGCATAAGTTCGTTTATATCTTCATGTTTTTGTACATCTTTTGTATTTATTTCTGTCATTTATACGTTCTCTCCTAACTCGTTCATTTTAGAAACTATTTAAAAGTCGCTTTCATTCTCACCATTTCTGTATATTTACCAAACCAACTTATTTAAGATTGTATAATAGTAAATAATTGCTGTTAATTTTTAACTCTTCGTATTTCTAACACTTCATATTTTAAAATACCAGCGGGTACATTTACCTCAACAACACTACCTACCTTACGCCCTAAGATAGCTTGGCCAACAGGTGACTCATTGGAAATTTTAAGTTCAACTGGATCGGCTTCTGCTGAGCCAACGATAGTATATTCCAGTTTATCTCCAAACTCCAAGTCTTTTAACACAACAATAGCACCAATGGATACCACATCAGTCCCAACTTCATCTTCATCAATCAATTTGCTATTGCGTAGCATTTTCTCCAAGGTTATAATTTCACCCTCGATGAAGGCTTGTTCATTTTTCGCATCTTCATACTCTGAGTTTTCGCTAATATCACCAAATTCGATGGCTTGTTTAATTCTTTCAGCTACCTCCCGGCGGCGCACTGATTTTAGATGATCAAATTTCTGCTCTATTTTTTTCAATCCTTCAGCAGTGAGGATAAATTGCTTTTCAGCCATTTTCTCTAATCTCCTTTAAATTTCATTCTTAATTTTCTACATCATTGTATTCTATGGTCATACTACGTGACACAGCCCCAAAGTTTTTTTTACAAGCCTATTCTATTAACAAAACTATCATCATGAAGTCCTAGTATAATACTATATACTAAATCTGCACCTATAAGGGAATATAAATAGTGCCAAGTGAATAACTTGACACTTTCACCAGCAGGCAAACAAGCCCACTTATTATGCAACTAATTATAGGTATAAAAGTCTGTCTTGTCAATATTTTCTAACTTATTCCTCTCCTTTGTTGATCAGCATTAGCATTAATATTAGCTTTAATCGTTGCAATTTCATCTGCTGTAATAGCTCTTTCAAAACTGCGAAATCCCGCTAATTTAAAACCGTGTTTTGTCGCTAACTTATCAATGGTCTCAACTTGCTTAACCGTTAAGTCACGACCTAACGTGAAATTTTCATATCTTTGTTCCAAGGATAAAATCATGGTTTCAGCCATGCAAGCATAGGCTGTGCCCTCAGGAAAGCCAAAATTCAGACCAAAATTAACATCACCCGGAACCTCAACGACTCCACCTTCAATAACCAATATGTCATTACGCATTTCAGCTACACGACGCGAAACATTGCGTGGCCGTGCCACATCACATACGATAGCTCCTGACTTTAAGTCTTCAGGTTCAATGATACTATCCACTGCACTGGTCACAGCAATAATAATATCAGCAGATTTTAATGCAGATTTAGTATTTGCAGTTACTTTAACCGCTAATCCAGTTTTTCGCAATATTTGTTCAGCAATTTTTTCCAGTTTCTCTTCATTACGCGCCGCCAATGTCAAATAGCGTACTTCTCTCGCCAATATTTGCGCGCAGGCTGCACCAATTGAGCCAGTAGCACCTAAGACTAACACATTAGCTCGTTGTAAATCAATACCCATGATTTTTGCAGCTTGCCTTGTACCTTCGAGAGCAGTGGCAACAGTATAACTATTCCCCGTCGTTACGGCAATATTTAAATTTTTGGCAATGGTTATCCCAGCATCACCCACAATTGAAGTAAATGCGCCAAGTCCTATTATTTTCGCACCCAATTTTTCTGCCACTTTGCCTGCTTTGATAATTTTTTGCACCACATATCGCTCTGGCATCTCAACCATTTGTCTGGTTGTTAATGGACAGGTGACAAACCACCCCTCAGTTTGCGCTAAACTTGACTGTACGCCAGTAATATGAGACGTCTTAAATGGAGGAATATATTTGAGAACTCCTTCAACCAAGGCATCAGGCCAATTTTTAGTAAATGGAAACTTCCGGCTAACATCTTTAGCAATGAGCGGATGTAAAACGAAGGCAAACTTTTCCACACAACTGCTCCCCTTTCCCTAAGACAGCCGCTTAATACGCGGCATAATATTTATTTCATCCAGAATACGCCCATAATCAACTACGGTCAGTTCTTCCGGCCTTTTACCCGATAATGTTACGAGTACACCTTCTAGTACATTTGTGCCAAATGAACGCCCATCAATTTCCGGCGTCGTCGTGATCAATGTGGCTACACCAGAGTCTTTTAACATTTTTTCATCTTCTTGCGTCACAGTATTCGTTATAATTAGCTTGCCATCCAATCGAGTTGGCATGTATCTGCGAATAAAATGAAAGTCACCGGCAATAATCTCGGCCTCTTGAAAATAGCGTCCAAAACGGGGAGTCCTTTCCGTTTGACTATCCCCAGTGGGATAAAATAAACTAATGGGTAGCTTGGTTATGACGGGAGCAATAACCCGAGCCAGAATTTCCAAACTACGTAAACTACGAATGGGAATGGGTAGGCCTAGTCCAAACAGCAAATCACCGAATACGCCCCGACTCCCCGCCACTACTAATTCTTCAGCCAAACCAAATCGATCAACTGCACAAACTACTAATACGGGCTTATTCTTGAAAATCACCCCACCCTGCGCAGCTAAATACTGAACCACTCGCCTTTCCAGGGTATTTTTGATACCACTACCATCAACAATGGGCGTTTTCTTAGCGGCTGCGGCAATTTGTGCTGACTCTTTAAATATATAGCGTTTACTACCAGCATATATGAATAAATCCGTACCACCCAAACCAAAAGCATCTACTTTACCATCAAGTTGACGGATCAATTGTATCGCTTTATTTTTATCACCATCTGTCCCAATCCGTTCGATGGAAAAATCCTGCCCACCAAATTTTGTAATAGCCTGATGATCTCGCTTTGACGACCCCAAGCTTATGCTAACAACTCGCTTCATATCCTACGAATCCCCCCACTACTTATACAATTGACGTATAATAGCCCTTATACTTTCTGGATCAACATATTTATCCTCCGCAATGGGCGACTCACCAATTTGTACACCAATCACTTCTTTATCTAACAGTGTTCCCATCAGTTTTATGCGCATATTAGAACCCAAGATGATGACAACATCATAATTTCGCAAGGTAGCAACAATCCCCATGATAGCATTAAAAAAATCGACTCCGGTTTTTTTCTGCACAAAATCCCATCGCTCCTGTTCAGACATAAGCAATGAATAATCAATACCCTCCTGCTTGGCCATGGATCTGAGTTCATCGCAATTATTAATAGGAAAACCAACTAAAGCCACCCGACCGCCTTTTCGAACTTCTCCCATGGTTTCCAGTTTAGATATTACAGTCCGATCCATGCTAACACGGTGAGCTACTTCCTTTTGAGACAAACCTTGACTACGCATATCCAGCATTTCATCGATAATCTGATGGATTTTGTGCCGGTTGATGATTTTATCACCAATCCGTAATAACATGAGTCATCCTCTCCCACTTCTAATACCTACAAAAAGACGTTATTTTTTTCTATTTACTAATTTCGTAAAAGTTGTTACTTGCACTAACATAGTATATGTGCACATCCTTGTGCACATACATATTTTAGCACTTTTTTTTATTATTTACAAATAAAACAACATAGCTCCATTTCAGCCAACTACTCTAGTCCGGAGAATACCCAACTGTTATTTAAATTCTTCCAACACCGCGACAAAATCGTCCTTACATACAGCCTGATTAAACCTCAGGCGTAATTCTGATGAATCGTGCATTCCTTTTGTATACCAGGCCCCATGACGGCGCATTTCTCGAATACCTAGATACTCACCCTTATACGCTACCAACATATCCAAATGCCGTAGCATAACAGACAATCGTTCAACTTCCGTTGGCAAGGGCACAACTTGGCCTGTTGCCAAATACTGAGCCACTTGACGAAAAATCCACGGATTACCTTGTGCACCCCGCCCAATCATCAAGCCATCACAACCTGTTTCAATCAACATTTTTTGGGCATCATAAGGAGTGCGAATATCACCATTACCAATGACAGGTATATTCACACTGGCTTTGACCTGGCGTATAATATCCCAATCAGCCTCACCAGAATAAAATTGTGCCCTAGTACGGCCATGGACCGCAATGGCTGCTATACCGGCTTTTTCCGCTAGTTTCGCCATCTGGACAGCATTAATTGACCCATTATCCCAGCCCTTGCGAATTTTTACAGTTACAGGAACATTTACAGCCTCTACCACACTCACCATAATACGAAAAGCCAAATCTGGTTGACACATGAGTGCTGCCCCACTACCATTTTTTATAATTTTAGGTGTTGGGCACCCCATATTAATATCAATAATGTCAGTACCTGCCCGTTCAACAGATAGAGCTGCCTGGGCCATGCTGGCAGGTTCTGAGCCAAAAATTTGCATGGCTACTGGCCTCTCACCCTCATCGATTGTAAGCATATCCATAGTATGGAAATTTTTATAGAGCAGACCTTTATCGCTGACCATTTCAGAATATACTAAGCCACAGTCCATTTCCTTGCAGAGTAGCCGAAAAGGCAGATCAGTTACACCGGCCATGGGCGCCAAAATAACCGGATTTACTAATTTTATTTTTCCAATCTGCATACAAACTCTCCTTACTAACATTCTGCTTATTTTTAACCATAAGTTGGTACTTAATGCTTGTTCCTTGGCAAAAAAGTCAAGTATTTTTCAAACACCAAGTACCAAACATATTAAGCCCCTTAGCTATTAAGTTCATAAATGATCTGTAGTCCTTCTAATGTTAGAAAATGCTCAATTGCATTAATGGTGCTAGATTCCGTTGCAATCAGAGTGGCCAACCCCCCTGTAGAAACAACAAAAGCATCACGATTCATTTCTTCTTTCATACGACGAACAATGCCATCAACCTGCCCGACAAAACCATAAATAATACCCGACTGCATACTTGTAACCGTATTTCGACATATAACATTCTTAGGTTTCACCAGCTCAATCCTTGGCAATTTTGCGGCTCGTTGAAATAAAGCCTCCGTAGAAATACCAATACCAGGCGCAATAGCCCCTCCCAAATAATCACCATTTTCGCCAATAACGCAAAAAGTAGTGGCCGTGCCAAAATCCACAATAATAAGTGGTCCACCATATTTATGATGAGCAGCCACGGCATTAACGATCCGGTCGGCTCCGACTTCCCGAGGATTCTCATATTTTATAAAAATCCCGGTTTTGATGCCTGGACCGACGACTAATGGCTCTACTTTAAAGTACCGTTGACACATCTTAACCAAGGGTACAACTAGAGGGGGTACAACAGAAGAAATAATAACTGCCTCAATATCTTTAATACTCAGACCACCATACGTAAAAAGATTATTAATAAGCATTCCATACTCATCGCCGGTTTTTTGCCTATCTGTTGATATTCGCCAATGCTGCAATAGCTCCTTGCCTTCATAAGCGCCCAGCACGATATTGGTATTTCCTATATCAAACACTAACAGCATAAATTTCAGCCTCCAGTACCATTTTATGTAAAAATCAGACGTGATTTTAAAAAACCATACGTCATAGTATATAAACTGTTAGCCTTCCTGTCAACATCGCAATGAAAGTCAATTCAATCCTATTTGGGGACGAATGGATACATCACCAGCTAAAACCCTTTCTAGACATCCTTTTGTCTGTACCAATAACGCACCATCCTGATCAATATCCACAGCCGTACCACTAAACTCTCTACCACTCCCCACTACATTCACATTTTCCCCTAAAGTAACGGAAAACTTACGCCATTCATCTAACATGTGGGAAAAACCTCTCTGAATGACATCTTCATATGCTTGTTCTAACTCTGTCAATATAGCGTTCAATAATGCCAGTCTGGAAATATCGTGCCCAACTATGATGGACAAAGAAGTCGCAATATCCATCAGTTCCGCCGGAAACTCCTGTTCCTTAATATTTACATTAATCCCCATACCAATCACTACGTGGTTGATGGCATCAATCTCCGCACTCATTTCCGTCAAAATCCCTACAATTTTTTTACCTTGATACAAAATATCATTAGGCCATTTAATACCACATTCCACCCCCGTAACGTTCCGAATGGCTTTTGTTACTGCCACTGCCGCTAACAAGGTACACTTGGGAGCGTCGTAGGGATTAAAAGGAGGCCTAAGTACTATGGACAACCAGATGCCTTTACCCGTCGGTGAAAACCAGCTTCGGGACAATCTACCTCGGCCTCCGTTTTGGGTCTCAGCGAGCACAATCGCCCCTTCTTGACAGCCCAAATTTGCCTGTTTTTTAGCTTCACTATTGGTGGAGTCAATCTCGGAAAAATAATATATTTCTCCTCGCCCCAATTTCTTCGTGCTTAATGTATCCCGAATTTCATAGGGCAGTAACAGATCCGGTCGATTCTGCAATCGATAACCACGACGTGGATGGGCTTCAATTTCATAACCAGACTGTTTAAGTGTCTGCATCTGCTTCCAAATCGCTGTCCGAGAAACTGATAATTGTCTACTAATTTCCTCACCTGATACATATTCTTCTGAACTCTTGCGTAATATCTCTAAAATTCTTGTCCTCATCAGTTTTTCCTCCTCGAGTCATTGTTAACTCCATCATAATAGCTAGGTTGACTTGCTGTCAACTTAGGATATTAATACACATCCTATAGTATATATTTAAGAAAACTATTATACTAACCATAGAGGTGATATATATATGACGATAAAAATCTTAGTTGCTGACGACGAACCTGCTGTTTGTGAGGTCGTAAAACTTTACTTAGAACAGGAAGGTTTCATCGTGTATACGGCAGAAGACGGTGATTTGGCCTTGGCCATTGAAACAAAAGAGCTACCTGATTTGCTCATCCTGGATGTTATGTTGCCCAAAATATCTGGCTGGGAACTTTGTAAAACCATTACACGACCGGTGCCCGTCATTTTTCTAACGGCTAAAAGTGCTGAAGTCGATAAAATGACTGGGTTTTCTCTTGGCGCAGATGACTATATTACTAAACCCTTCAGCCCCCGTGAGCTCGTGGCCCGAATTAAAGCCGTATTGCGACGCAGTGGCTTATTACAGCCAAGTGGTACAATGCTCCACTTTACTGAGTTATCGATCAGCACAGAGGCACAAAGAGTGGAATGCAACCAACAAGTAGCTGCCCTATCCCCAAATGAATTTGATTTATTACTATTTCTCGCCCGTCATCCCCAGAATCTATTTTCCCGGGAGCAATTACTCACCAATATCTGGGGCTACGACTTCGACGGTGATGACCGCACCGTGGATGCAACCATCAAACGTTTGCGCCACAAGCTAAATCATGGTAATTACAATTATATTCATACTGTGTGGGGTAAAGGTTACAAGTTTGAGGTCATACCTAAATGACACGTTCTATTTTCAGTAAAATTCTTCTCTCCCACATTACGGTTATTTTAATTAGCACCATCACCTTAGCATTAGCAATGTCATATTTAGTCCGTTCCCATGCAATCGATAGCAAACGACAGGATTTATTAATCAAAGGTAGCGCCGCCATCGAACTACTCACTCCTGACATTCTCGCTGGCAAACTTCCTACAGATGATACTTTAGATAACATTAGCGACTTAGCCGGTGGCGCCATTTGGCTAATCAACGAGAAAGGTACGGTGATTGCAGGACAACCACCTAAAGATTGGACAAGCAATCTGGAAGAAAATCAAGGAGAAATCAGCGATTTATTTACAGGTAGTCCTCAAACATGGACACGAGACCATAAACGTAACAACTCCTCAATCACTGTGGCCCTCCCCATTTCAGGGCTTCTTAAATCAACGGCATTATTTTTAGATGCACCAATAACAGGTGTCAATCGAACAGTCTTTGCACTGGAAAAGATACTCCTCTATTCATTACTCGCTGGTACTTTCACAGCTATCATCCTAGGCCTTCTGATTGCCCGTAGTCTTACCAAGCCAATTGCCAACATCAGCCAAGCAGCCCACAATTTTGCCAAAGGTAATTATGACAGTCGTGCGATCGCCACAGGCAATGATGAGATTGGCAACCTAGGCCGTACCTTTAATACAATGGCCGAATCCCTCACTAAAATTGAACAAAACCGTCGTAATTTTTTAGCCAATGTCTCCCATGAATTACGAACTCCCGTCACCTCGATTCAAGCATTATCAGAAACAATATTAGACGGTCTAGCACCTAGTCCTGAGCAACAGCAGCGTTATCTGACCACTATTGTACAAGAGAGCAAACGCCTTGGACGCTTAATTAATGATTTACTTGATTTATCCCAACTTGAAGCCGATGAGCTCTCAATTGTCGGTCAACAACTCAATCTAAAAACATGGTTACAGACGGAAATCGATAATATCCAGCCACTACTCACTCCAAAAGAGCTTACGATACAGCTCAATATCCCGGAACATTTGCCAATGGTGTGGGGTGATATGGACCGTACCACCCAAGTGTTTACCAACCTGATTACAAATGCTCTACGCCACGCTCCTGAACGTTCTACGATTGATATTAGCCTGTATACGGTGGATCAGTATGTGGCAGTAGCGATAGCCGACCATGGGATTGGTATTCCCCTTACGGATTTGCCCTATATTTGGGATCGTTTCTACCGGGGAGATAAATCCCGCGCACGCAATCATGGTGGCACCGGCCTTGGTCTAGCCATTACTAAAAAATTAGTGCAAGCTATGAACGGCGACATTATTGTCCACAGTATACCTAACCAAGGGGCAACCTTTACTTTCACCCTACCAATAGCCAAATAAATACCAGTAAACTAAGATCATGTTCGTTGTAAATACGATAAGAAGAGACTTGGCTTTTTAGCTAAGTCTCTTCTTACTCTATCAATTGTATTCCTTAATGACTTTCGCCAAGCGCTTAATTCCCTCAATTATTCTTTCTTCCGACATGTTGGAATAATTTAATCGCAAGGTATTTTCTACACCACCGTTGGGGAAAAATGAATCTCCTGGTACAAAAGCAACGTTATCTTCAAGACATCTTAGTAGTAGTTCTCGTGCTTTAATATATAAAGGCAACTCGACCCAGAGAAACAACCCACCTTGGGGATGTGTATATTTGACACTCACAGGAAATTCCCTTTTCATTGTCGCAAGCATAATATCCCGGCGCCCTTTGTATACCTGGATTATTTTTTCCACATTGGCATCTAAATCATATCGTTCTATATATTTAGAAATTTCTCTTTGACTCATTGTGGAAGTATGCAAATCAGTTCCTTGCTTAACAAGTACATACTTTTCCAGAAACTTCTTATCAGCAACAATCCACCCTATGCGAAGTCCAGGGCAAAATATCTTAGAAAAAGTACTAAAAAATATAATGAGTCCCTTGGTATCAAATGTTTTTAATGCTGGTAGTCTTTCTCCTTCAAACCGTAACTCTCCATAAGGATTATCCTCAATTACTGGTATCTCGTACTTATTTATCACCGACATAAACTTTTTGCGTCTTTCCATGGACCATGTTCTACCTGTTGGATTTTGAAAATCTGGAATAACATATATCAATTTGATGTTTGGTGTATTTTCCATAATTTTTTCTAGTTCTTCCATGATCATGCCATCATCATCTGTTGGCACGGCAATAAATCGTGGACCATAGGCGTTAAAAGCACTGATGGCTGCTAAATAAGTTGGACTTTCACATAATACCACATCACCTTCATCAATAAACAACTTCCCCGAGAGATCTAATCCTTGCTGGGAGCCACTGATAATCTGTATATTTTCATAAGTAGTATCAACGTCAAACTTATTCTTCATTCGGATGGCAATTTGCTTTCTAAGTGGCATAAACCCCTCAGTCGTTGAGTACTGGAGTGCCTCGGCCCCAGCCTCATCCAATACTGTAATCGCAACCTGTTTCATTTCTTCTACAGGAAATAATTCAGGTGCTGGCAATCCTCCAGCAAAAGAAATAACTTCCGGATTGGCTGTTATTTTTAATATCTCCCGGATATCAGAAACTTTAAGAGAATCCATACGCTTAGCAAACATGTGTAGCTGCCCCCTAGTAATTTACTTTTTATTATAGTTTCATCGGTTGTACAATAAATTCCTGCAAATCTCTAGTTTTTCTCTCATCAATTTTCCTATACCCCCAAGAAGCGCAATGATAGCATCGCAATCAAACTTAGACCCATAGTTATGATAGCATTACGGAAAAGACAAGTGGCCACTATCGCCACTAGCCCTGCCAATAAATAATGATTGTGTATGGATATGTCCAAATAACCTTTAGGCAAAAACAAAGCTGGTATAATCAACGCCGTCAATATCCCTGTTGGAACATGTTTCATCCAGCGCCCAAACCAAACTGGTACACCAGTTTGGCGAAACAGGACGGCTGATGCAAAGCGCGTGAAGAAGGTAACTGCCGCCATACCCATAATGATCAAAAATATTTCAGTTCGCATGTTCTGCCTCCTCTTCCATCAACCCCCCCACAGTAACTGCTGCTACACAAGCAGCAATTATGTACCACTTGCCTGGTAAATACAACATCCCTATAATAGCAACCACAGCCGCTACACCACACACCAACAGAGCAGTGGGACTGACCAAGCGTGGTATTAGCATTGATAGAAAAATAGCCGGCATGGCGAAATCCAATCCCCAAGCCAAGGGATCTAAAATATAGCCACTGAGCAGCACTCCAACTGCTGTGGACAGGATCCAGGCGCTATAAAACATTGCATTAGCGCCTAATTGATAACTGGCACTATACCCTTTTTTGTGAATTCGATCAATGGTAATGGCATAAGTTTCATCAACCATCCCGAAGCTCAGCAAGGCCTGTAAAGCAACTGGTAAACGAATGATATATGGCGCGAGTGAAGCTCCCATTAACAGATGTCTTAGATTGACCAAGAGTGTAGTTACTACGATCAACCCCCAACCACTTACCCCAGCGCCTAACATCGTAATGGCAATAAACTGAGATGCTCCAGCAAATACACACATGGACATTAATATGGTTTCACCACTAGTAAGCCCCGCAGTAAGGGCCATAATGCCACAGGTAATGCCAAATGGTATCATCCCAACCATTAGAGGAATACTATCACGTACCCCTATCCAAAATTCTGATGCAACTTGAGTACCAGGAACATTACTTTCTATAATTTCCATATTTTAACACCTCTGCTTTTCTTACTATTTTTATTATTTTATCAAGCAGGAAAAACATTGTAAATATCCAATTATCTATTTGCATTCAATAATTGGATACTGTGGAGGTTTTTAAAGAAATGGATATATCCAAACAGTTTTTTCAGCATCAACTTGATCACAATTCATCCCGCCCTCTTTATTTGCAAATTCTCGACATCATTACCTGCGAAATTACTAATCACACCTTACCTCCTGGTAGCAAGCTGCCCCCCGAACGGGAATTGGCCACTCTCTTTGCCGTAAGCCGCACTACCGCTATCAACGCTTACCGCCACTTGGAACAGCAAGGACTTATCCAGACCAAAATTGGTAGTGGAACTTACGTCGTCGATACACCCATGAATTCAACTCATGCTACACCCCCTATGCCATGGAACCAATTATTCTCTCCCCATCCACAAAGCCCTGTATCATCCATCTTACGAGAACTAGTATCAACTCCAGTCTCCCTGCAGGATATTTCATTAGCTGCGGGAACGCCTGATCCGGCCCTTTATCCTTTCCATATTTTCACTGATTTATTTCATAAATATAGTAGCAAAATCGACCACGCTGATTTAGGACATATCGCCACTGAAGGTTACACCCCCCTTAGGCAAACCCTGGCAGCCATGCATAACCAAGCAGACAGTACACCCACAACAACGGAAAATGTATTAATCCTGTCTGGCTCACAACAAGGAATTTATCTAATTAGCAAAATTTTTCTCCAACCAGGCGACTGCGTTATTGTAGAATCCCCTACTTACATCGGCGCTATTCAAGTATTTCACAATGCGGGAGTGCGGATCCTTACCCTACCTTCCAATACTTCCCTACCATTTGCACTGCTTGAAGACTATTTAATCCGCTACCGCCCAAAATTGTTTTACATCATTCCCACCTTCCAAAATCCCAACGGCCGAGTTATTCCCCTCAACGAGCGCCTGGAACTTCTCAAACTTGCTGCTCGGCATCAATTAATCATCGTTGAAGACGATCCTTACAGCCAGTTATACTACAATGATCCCCCACCACCCTCACTCAAAGCCTTAGATCATTATAATGGCGTTATTTACTTAGGCTCTTTTTCCAAAACACTCTTCCCTGGCCTGCGCACCGGTTGGATGGTGGCACCATCACCTGTCATCAACCGCATTGCCCTAGAAAAGCAATATGTAGATTTACATGCTAATAACCTATCACAATGGCTATTGCACCTGTTTTTAAGAGAAAATGCTTTACAATCCCATCTCGTCCAAGTACGAGAGGAATATAAAAAGCGCCGTGATGCTATGGCAAATAGCATCCGACGTTCTTGTGGATCAAATCTTACTTTTTCCTTACCTACTGGAGGATTTTATCTGTGGTGTAAACTTAAAACCGGAGTTACTTCCCAAATTTTACTCCATGAGGCAACTAAAAACGGCGTCTCCTTTGTCCCCGGTGAAGCATTCTATACTGATCAGTCAAATCTTAAAGAATTACGTCTGTGTTTTGCAACTCATCCAGAAGCCATACTGCAAGAGGGCATTAAACGTCTAGCTAAAACATTATCCTCCTTCAATCAGACGCAGGAACATAAGCCTCTTGATCATAACTCTTCTACAAGACCAATGATATGACTCCAAATAACTTCTGCCCTAAGACTCGGCTTTCGCCAACTCTTAGGGCAGAAGTTATTTAGGACTGGAACACATCGAATAAAACTCATCACATCGCCCGGAGCAATCTGTGCTTGCTTTCCTATAGAACTGATTCCACGGTGCCAATATTATCGCCACGGTGATTTTTTAATATATGAGAGAACGCCCCAAGGAGTTCTTGATGCTCACTGATTGATATTAAATCCATTTTTTTCAATATGGCAATGCCAGCAGGGGCAACAGCTCGGTAACCGCCATCATCAATTTTGTAAGTTATACCAATTCCATCAGGTACAGAAGCCAAACAATATACTGCTTCCGAGCCGATTTTAGCCAAAATACGGCCTTTGGTAATATTCATAAGTACGGTATCAAAACGTTTACTCCCGGCAATAACTTGGGGATGAGCGAGCATGGCATCCCGAATACTACGAACAACCGTCTCTCGTTCTCCCCAATCACCTTGTTCTGGTTTAGCCAAGCGAGCATAAGCCCAAGCCATATTATAAAGTGGTAAATAAAATACTGGCACACCACAGCCATCGATTCCCGTTTCTACAACATCCTTCGGCAAAAAAGCACTGTCAGCTACCGCCTGATGCATTAACTGTTGTACAGGATGTTCAAGTTCTGTATAACCTTTAATGGTTACGTGGAGCATCTGGGCTAGGGCTAACATACCACAATGTTTACCTGAGCAAGCATTGTGTACAGCCTGATAAGGGCTCCGTTGTAATGTCAACTCTTTAGCGACTTTACTACTCATAGGTTTTGCTGGACCACAAGCCAACGCTTCAACTGTCAAACCGATTTTTCCCAGGACACTATATGCCAGTTCAACATGTTGAGCTTCGCCACTATGAGAAGATACCATAAAGGCAACTTCTTCACTGGTTAAGCCAAAAAGATGGATACCACCCCGCTCAACAAATGGTATTAACTGAAATGGTTTAGCTGCTGAACGCCAGAACATGGATCTTCGGCTCTCGCCAAACTCCCAAATATTTTTCCCGGTCACATCAACGACGGCCACATCAGCCCGATGTCGGCTCTCTACCTTGCCACCCCGCGTATAATTTAATAATATTTCGCTCATCCACATGCACCTTCCTTTTGAATATAAGAAAAACCTTGGTTTCGACCAAGTCCTCAGACGACGGTCGAAGCCTTAGTTGTTCTTACTTGTAACCTTAGAAAGTGTTATACTTTCTGATTACGTAAGAAAAGACTTGGCTTACGCCAAGTCCTCAGACGTAGGCAGAAGCCTTAGTCGTTTTTACTTTCTCATGACCCACAAAAGGGCAGGTATACACCTGCCCTTTTAAAACTAGGAACGGGAAATATATACTACTTTCGGACTGGACTCTTTATCCTCAGCAGGTTTCTCACTTTTAGTAAGAACTATTTCTGTTGAATTATCAGATATTTTACCATGAGCCAACAGTTCTTCCAGTTCTCCACCTTCTAAAGTTTCTCTTTCAATCAAAGCTGCAGCAAATAAGTGAAGCTTATCAATATTGGCAACAAGCATTGCTTCTGTTTTGACATAAGCAGCATCAATCATTCTGCGTACCTCTTTATCAATAGCAGATGCTACTTCTTCACCGTAATTACGGTCACGAGAGATATCTCTCCCCAAAAACACCTGTTGTTCTTGGCGGTGTCCAAAGGTAATTGGACCTAAATTTTCACTCATACCATATTCAGTAACCATCTTACGTGCCAAACTCGTCACACGTTCCAAATCATTCTGAGCACCTGTGCTAATTTCCTTAAGTACTACAGCCTCAGCTACACGACCACCCAATAATACACTCAATTGTTCTGATAATTCTGTGCGTGTCGCATAATAACGATCTTCTTTCGGTAACATCAACGTATAACCACCAGCCCGCCCGCGGGGAATAATTGACACTTTATGTACTGGATCAGTGTTATCAAGGAGCATGCCAACTAAAGCATGACCTGCTTCATGATAAGCAGTTAACTTTTTCTCGTTATCACTAATCACTTTACTTTTACGTTCTGGACCAGCAACAACACGCTCAACGGATTCTTCCATCTCGGGCATATCAATCCGTTTTTTATTACGCCTTGCCGTCAATAGGGCGGCCTCATTGACCAAGTTACTCAAATCAGCACCCGTAAAACCTGGTGTGCGACGTGCTATGACTTCAAGACTAACCTCTTTAGACAAAGGTTTACCTTTGGAATGAACTTTTAGTATTTCCAGACGGCCTTTAACATCAGGTTTATCAACAACAATCTGTCTGTCAAAACGTCCTGGACGCAGTAATGCTGGATCAAGAATATCTGGACGGTTGGTCGCCGCAATGATGATAATTCCTTCATTTACGCCAAAACCATCCATCTCAACGAGCAGTTGATTTAAGGTCTGCTCACGTTCATCATGACCACCACCGAGACCTGCGCCCCGTTGGCGTCCCACAGCATCGATCTCATCAATAAAAACAATACAAGGAGCGCTCTTTTTAGCTTGCTCAAATAAATCTCGCACCCGTGAAGCCCCAACACCAACAAACATTTCCACGAAATCAGAACCACTAATACTAAAGAAAGGTACGCCTGACTCACCGGCTACGGCCCGGGCCAAGAGAGTTTTACCTGTACCCGGAGGTCCAAATAATAACACTCCCTTAGGAATACGTGCGCCCACATCATTAAATTTCTTAGGACTTTTGAGGAATTCTACAACTTCTTCTAGTTCTTGCTTGGATTCTTCAGCTCCAGCCATATCGGCAAATGTAACTTTAACTTTATCATCAGTATGTAGTTTAGCCCGACTTTTACCAAAAGACATTACTTTATTACCGCCACCCTGAGTCTGCTGCATAATAAAGAACCAAACCCCAATTAAGAGTAGCATGGGTAAAATTGAAGAGAAAAGTGTAGTCCACCATGGGGGTTGTGGTGGTTGTTCAGCTCTGATATCTACATTTTTTTCCCGCAACGTATTAATAAGCGTAGGGTCATTCGGCGTAATCGTAGTAAATTCTGTACCATCAGTCAGTTTACCACGAATATTATTGTCTACCACCGTTACACCCTGAACCTTCTGCTCCTCAATTTGATGTAAAAACTGAGTATAGCTAATTTCCTGCTTATTAGTAGTGCGCGAGGAATAATAGTCAATTATTGATATCGCAATAATGATAATTAACAAATAAAAACTTACATTTCGGAAAAATTTATTCAAAGTAACCCTCCTCTCACTGAAGCACAAATAGCTACAACCACATCAGAAAAAACCTAAATTTTCTATTATGGGCATTATAATAACCTTTGGCTTCCATAGAAAAATATTATACCATCAAATCTAGAAATTAACAATAAAACTTAGCTACGAAAATTAGTGACTATACACCTCAGGCTTTAGAATACCAATGAAGGGTAAGTTACGATACTTTTCTGCGTAATCAAGACCATAACCTACGACAAAATAATCAGGTACATTAAAGCCATTATAATCAATATTCACCTTCACCTTTCGCCGCTCAGGCTTATTGAGCAGAGTGCACAACTTAAGACTCGCTGGTTTACGAGACTTCAGATTATCCAGCAGATAATTTAAGGTCAAACCCGAATCAATAATATCTTCTACAACTAGAACGTGTTTACCTTCTATATTCACATCAAGATCCTTCAATATACGTACAACCCCACTAGAACTCATACCTGCCCCATAACTAGAAACTGCCATAAAATCAATGGCTACAGGCACTTCAATGGCTCTCGCCAAGTCAGCCATAAACACAACCGCTCCCCGCAGCACCCCAATCATCAAAATTTCTTTACCAGCATAATCAGCCGTAATTTCGGCCCCAAGCTCCCTAACACGTTTCGCCAATTCGGCAGTAGTCAATAAAATACTTTCTACATCATTAAGCAATATCGTTCCTCCTACTTTATTATATATATTATGCAAAAAAAAATTCAATCTAATCGAATTAAATTACTATTTGCCCTATTTTTTAATGGTTATTGTTAAGAATTTTTCCGTCTTGTCCGTCACTTTACCACTCTCAGCCTGACGATAGCCACCTACCCAGATAATACCACGATGATCACAGATAATCGGCGTACAGTCTCGAAGGTGTCGCCCTACTTTTGCATCAATAAAAAACTCCTTTAGTTTCTTACTGCCGTGAAAACCAAGGGGTTGAAACTTGTCACCAGTCTGGCGGATTCGCACAACGAGTGGGGGTTCTAAAGCCAACCAGTCAAATACCGCTACGTGGGGCTGGGGCCTAATGCTTCTTTCATCTGTCACCTCAGTCGTAATCACAATATCCAATTCAGGGATACGGGTAATACCCGGTACGGACAATACTTGCCCTTGATAATCAACTTGAGTTGTCTGTATACCATCATCGGCACTCAAATAAAGTCCATCATAACTTTTATAGGCCCTCAGTTCACCAGGCAATTGAGCAATACTACCTACCCGCCCACTCCCTAGGAGTTCTAATAAGGTTTCCACATGATGAAAGCTTATTCCTGTTAAGTTTCCCTGTTTTTTTTCAATTGCCATCCGACAAATTTCACGTTTAACAGCAATATGCACCCCTTCCATTTGTTTTGAAGCAATAAATATCCTATTGTCTCCTTCGGTTACGACCTGACTCCACATCTTCACAGCCGAAGTCTGGATAAAATCATGTTCATCACCGATAATCGTCGCCGTACGGCATAAAGCCTCCTTTATCCCAACATTATACTGTTTTTCAAGTTCTGGTAACAGCATGATGCGGATACGATTACGTACATAATTTGTTTTAAGATTGGAACTATCAAACCTTGGCTCTAACTGATGTTTCATACAATATTTTGTAATGTCTGCCCGACTTACAGATAATAGAGGGTGAATGATATCACCATTGACAGGTTGTATCCCTCGAATGCCAGCGCTGCCTGCTCCCCGCAGAATATTAATCAACACTGTTTCTGCCTGATCATCGCGGTGATGCCCCGTGGCTATTTTAGCTCCACCCAATTGCTGAGCAATACTACGCAAATATCGATAGCGAACTACTCGGGCAGCATCCTCTTCAGATAGGCCTGTTTCAGCTATAAACTTTGGGACATCAATTGCTGTCCCAAAGCATGGAATATCTCGGATCTGGCAAAAATCAGCGACAAAAGCCGCCTCTTGAGCTGATTCATTTCCTCGAAACATATGATCTAGGTGAGCTGCAAAGATACTAATATTATATTCTGCACTAAATTCATTAAATATATGTAACAAGGCTAGGGAATCAGGTCCTCCTGAACATGCCACTATTATTTTATCACCTTCAACAAGCATGTTATGTTTATCGATCCATGCTTTAACTTTTGTCAACATCTTGCCAACTACTTTCCCCATTATAATTTACCACTATATTATAGATTCTCTTATTATATAATATTTTCCTGTTTTCCTGCACTATATTTATTAAAAAGTAATTGAGTTTGTTTTATAAGAAAAGACTTGGCTAAAGCCAAGTCTTTTCTGTAACCTGTGCCCTTTTTTCTAATTGGATCTTTCATTAATTTTACCCACCAGCACTGTCATATCATCAGATATTCGATTGCCCGACAGAGTCTTTGCTTGAGTGACAATGGAATTGGCTAATTCTTGAGGATCAAGAGGCATGGATTGCCTAAGAAAATTAGCTAGCCAATTGCCTTTATCTGCATTATTTTGTGGCACATCCATAATACCATCACTCACCATTATAATAAAATCACCAACGACGACCATGGATGTCATTGGCTGAATTTCAATCTGTTGTAAAATACCAATGGGCAGGCATGATGATTTGATTACTTTGACTTCTCGCACCCGTTTTATAAAGCTAGGTGCTGAACCAACCTTCAAAAATTCTACGTTTCCTGTATAGGTATCAATAATAGACATATCAATTGTCACAAATGATTCCTCTGGTGAGTGCAGCAATAACATGGAATTTACTGTTTTTATGGCCACATCTGTATCAAATCCAGCTACCATCAATTTTTGTAGAAAATTGATGGTCATTTTGCTTTGGGCCTCCGCACGACTGCCACTACCCATGCCATCACTCAATACGAGGGCTATCTTTCCCTTGTTCAGTTCCATAACAGTACAGGTATCACCACAAACCTCCTGCCCTTCTTTAGCAAAACTAGCCATACCTGTATCTACATCAAATCTTTTAGCCACTTTCATGGTTAATTTGCATTTTTCATCCTTCATTTCATTACCACATCGAGTCTGTAGTGTCATTTTTTCTTTCATCAAACCAGCTGCTAAGGGCAAAATTGTATTTTTACATTCACGAGTACCACTACAAGGTTTTTTGCATGCCTCTATCGTACCTTCCCCCTGTGTTCCTGTCACCCGTACTGTCGTAAGGGGACAACCAAGGGCCGCCGTTTTCTTTTGGAAAACTAACGATAGCTCCCGGTCATTACCCTCTACTTTGCCAATTTCATAGGCCAAGCCACTGATAATTGCACTGGTTGCCTTCATTTGTTCAGTAACCATTTGCCGATTATCCACAATTTTTTTTTGCCAGAAGGTTAGAGTACGGTTACGCTCTGATACCAACTGAATTGTCTCTAATAACTCTTTACAGTGAATACAGTTTTCTTTAAATACCTTCGGCATATTATGTATCCCTAATGAAGGTACCTCGGCATGACCCAAAATCTCTAATATTCCATGATAAGTACGATAAAAATCCACCTCCCAACACTGTGCTCGTTTAGGACAATTGGCACAGATCTGTTCACCAACGACTGATAATGTTCTAGCTAACTCATCATCATGAATTTCCATTTGAGCCGCAGTCGTTATTTCACCAAAGGTTCCAGCCAAATCATTAAAAATATCAACAATATTATTGATTTTGACGACCACCTCGTCGATTGAAGGGCTAGCATTCACTATAGACTCCCCTGTTTGACAATTAATATTCTGGCAAATAGCCAACCAATGACTGGGCACTAACAAAAATAAACCTCCTGCTATCAAACACTCCACTAATGTTCGTGTCAACTCATTAGCTTGTCCAAAATATAATATAATAATAGTACTACCTAAAATAAATCCTGCAACAACAGACAACTTACCTAGTCCCCGAAATACCCCTGCCAGTACTCCGGTCAAAGCATATAAGGATATGGACAAAGTTGCATTACCATCACTGAGCCCCACAATCAAACCAACGACAACACCCACTGCCCCGCTAAGTCCTGCCCCACCAGCAAGAGCCACCCCCATAACCAGTACACCACCGGCAATATTACGGACGCTATATTCCAGCACCATTATATTACCAAACCCTGCCACTGCTGTCGCCAGTAATAGGACCATACAACTCAAGCCTTCATTTGTCATATTTTGCTGAGAAAATGTCAATTTCCTATCCGTCAGAAGGGGCACACCATACATAAAAATATATGACAATACTGTACATGTGGTGGCTTCAAACAACACCAATAAAAAGTTATATAATGTAGGTTCTTTAAATAAGCTAACAACAAGACCAGCACCTAATACCACAAAAAATATGAATATGGGTACCGATACGTTTTTTTTATTCAAACCAGTGCGTTGATCCGCCCACGAAAAATATAAACCAATGGCAAAAGCATAAATACCAACCTCCCAGTAGTATCCACCTGATGCCACGCCAACTGTGGTCCAGAAGCCCACCGGCAAAGCTCTTTTACTGGCAATTTGCGCCACAGCAGCAAAAAAAGCCAACCCCACTGGAGCAAACTCACCCATAACAGATACGCGGCCTAATAAAAAAGCCAAAATACAAAGAAGTATATTGTCCCCGTACACCAATAAACCTAACATTCCATATAATTTATTAAAAACTACTTTTAAGGGTAGCCTTCGGATTTCTTTTTTCTTATGGAATACTTGTTGCTGAGTCTCTAACATCTTACTAGGTAATGTCACAACCGTCACTTTGGGCATAATCATTCACCCCTATTTATATAATACTAAGGATCCTTAATACTGCCATTATGGGACGCAAAAAGGAATCACCTTCATTTTACATATATTGTAAATATTATTTTGTCTAAATAGGTTAGAATCATAATAATTAATTGCGACATAAGTTAAAATTAAACGACAAAAAGAGCATTCCAACAAGGAATGCTCTTCTGTTACACTTATTTAACCTGGCGAACGAGCCGCACCACGGCCACCACGCTTGGATTCAGTATTGCGTTTTAAATCACCAAGACGCTCATCACTGTCTTTTAAGAACTTAGTCAACTTATCTTCAAAGGAAGGTGCGTTAACTTTGCCATAACGTCGATTATCGTTGATCGGTGCTCTCCTAGGAATCGGACTAGGAACAGGACTTGGACTGGGCGGTTGAAGTTGTTTAATAGACAACCCTATTTTTCCGCGTTCATCAATTGATAACACTTTGACTTTTACATTATCTTGTTCTTTAAGAAAATCCTTCACATCACGAACATACACATCAGCAACTTCCGAGATATGAATGAGACCCACCTTGCCTCCGGGCAGTTCTACAAATGCTCCGAAATTTGTGATCCCTGTCACAACGCCCTCAACCACACTGCCAACTTCAATGGACATACTAATCAAACTTCCCCCTTAAAAAACTACGTTTTTCAACCATATTATACCCTTGACACTGAAAAGGTGTCAAGGAAAGACGACACGAATTATTTTTTTTCTGTTCCAAGATAGGGAGTTTCACCTGGCTTAACCAGCCCCAATTCCTCGCGAGCTAATTTTTCCACATACCTAGGGTCATTGAGTGCATCACGTTCTTCCCTCAATGTGGTATTCATCTGTTTAAACTCCGCTAACTCCATTTGAATTGATGCGGCCTCGTTACCAATTGCATTGAGCTGGCTCTGTTGAGCGAGGCACAAATAAATAAAATAACAACTCAGTATTATTTTTATTACTCTAAACCAATTAATCCGGTACTTATAACGAGTTTGCATGAACCACACCACCATAAATATATATTACGTATAAAATTATTTCGTATATTTTTTATTCGCCAAGTAAACAAGACATTCCTCTTTTTGCAGAAAAATACTTATACAATCTCTGTAAATCCACCTTTTATTTTTTTCCATCCTCAGGAGGTTTTGACCATAAAGCTCTATGCCAAGCTGTCGCCTTACGACCAATAAACATAAAGGGGCAACTTATTATTCTCATACAATAGATCCCAGGTTTTACGAAAGCACTCATAAAAATTTTTTTCATAAGGGACAGTCCAGCTATTATTAACTTGATGGTTTTTGAAAATAAACGGATGGCATACAGACTTAGAAAGTTATAATATAATACTAGACCACTCAATATGCCGATAAATACATATAGCCTGAGTTCCCCCCAATTACTGAATACTAAAACAATAAAGACAACAGCAGTGGCTATTAGCCAATATAACAGGTCGGTAAACCAGGTAATCAAGGTCTTGGGATTAAAAATGCCACGCAACACCCGATAACAATCAAAAACTCCCCCTAAAAAGATGCCTGTTATTATGGTAAAAACAAAGGTTAAAACCTGACCACTAAGTTCCACCCCCTCACCTCCAATACCAAGACGCTTGATATCTAACTAGCCCACCTACTATTAATACTACCAAAAAGGCTGTCATGATGAGGCACCATCCAATCAATTTATGCGCCTCAGCCCACTGAGCAACTTTATCAACAGTAGAATGGTATGCCTTGTTATTTTGCAAATTATAATAAATTTCAACTACATGTTCCGTATATTTTATTGTTTCAGTATATGGTGGTACACGTCCACCATAAAGGTCTACTGCTCTTGGCCCAGCATTATAGGCTGCCAAGGCGATGATCATATTACCGTGATACTTCTTCAATAACTGACCGAGATAATTTATACCAATCTGTATATTTAAATCCGCATTATAATAACATTCACTGCTACATTCTCCTCTATGTCGCCCCGCGCACACCTTGATTTCTTTATTAATATGCTGCCAGGTATCTGGCATAATTTGCATTAATCCATAAGCGCCTGCTGCCGATACTGCCCGTGGCTGAAAAGAACTTTCAGCCTGAATGACACTAGCAACCACCTGAGGATTGATGCTAGCAGCGCGAGCATGACGGTTGATCATCTCAGCATAGGGTACTTGCTTATCAACATCATGGAACTTTTGCACATTTTCATTAAAGTTATCCTGGATCACAGTGGGATAGCGGTGGGTCACATACCCAGTTACCCCATAAGCAACTACTTCTAATACTGATAAAATCAGTACAATATACCAGGTTTTTAACAACTTGCGCCGCAAAACACCCCTCCTTTCAGAGGTTTCATATTGGAGGTGATTATTTTAAGAATCTCTCCAGCAAACCTTTTTTGGTACGGGCAGTATCATCATAGGTAATGGTTTTAACTAAACCATCAACAATAACATTACTTTTATCTAAATTTAACTGCTTAATGTTCAGCCCCTCGCCTTTAACAGTTAACATACCATGCTCCGTTTCCATGACGATTTCCTTTTCATCATAACTTCCCAAACTAAGTACACCATCAATCGTCATTTCCTCACGGTCAAACAACGTGACCTGATGCCTCCAAGCCGGTGTTTTATCATCTATTGCCATAACCATTCCTCCCTTGTACTTACTATTCAATGTATGTATATGCTCCTGCTAGGAAAATAGTACAATTGAAATAATATGGGCATACTAAGACAAACATTAATGTCATCTACTGACTGCAATAGCAGTAATAGGAGGCCCCTATGTCTTTTGATCAAGCTTATTTTTACTATATTTTTCAAAAAATAGTTTTTCAGATGGTACATAAAACTACAATATGGCTTCTCTTAGTCTTCGCCCTTACGGCAGGAACGGCATGGCATTTGGGAAACTTGTTAGACAAACACAATGCCCGTGAGCGGGAAGCCAAATTAGCCCATAACACCGCCCTCGGTTATATCCTTTCCGTTCTTGCCCTATGGTTATTTAGCTTTATTATGTCTTAGTTTATGCAATTTCACTTTACATTTAGCTAAATTGTAGTAACTAAGGTATGCAACTCTTAAATGGAAAATCCAAATATACGAAAGTTGTCTGTAAGTTGACAGTACTTATTAACTTTGATATAATAGTCAAAATTTACATACGAAGGTGGCAGTGCAACTAAATGGCATTTTATTATGAAGAAGTCTCTAGAACTTTTAGTGAATATCTTCTTGTACCCAATCTAACAAGAAAAGATTGTCTACCTAGCAACGTTAACTTAAAAACACCCATTGTAAAATTCAAAAAAAATGAAAAGCCCCCTCTTGAAATAAATATCCCTTTTGTTTCTGCAGTCATGCAAGCTGTATCCGACGACAATCTGGCAATCGCTCTTTCTAAATGTGGAGGTTTATCTTTTATCTTTGGTTCCCAATCCATCGAAGAGCAAGCCGGCATGGTGAAAAGGGTGAAAAATTTCAAAGCTGGCTTTGTGGTTAGTAATGCAAATCTATCACCAGAACATACTTTAAAAGATGTGATTGAACTAAAAGAGAAATTAGGACATGCTACCATTGCCATTACCGAAGATGGAACACTGGATACTAAATTAGTGGGAATTGTTACTGGACGGGATTATCGAACAAGTAGAGATTCCTTAGATAAAAAAATCAAAGAATTCATGACACCTTTTGTCAAACTTGTTGTTAGTTCAATTGATGTTAGCCTTAAAGAGGCCAATGATATTATTTGGGAGCATAAGCTTAATTGTCTCCCCATTGTTAGCGATGAACAGAAATTAGTATATTTTGTCTTTAGAAAAGATTATGAGGATCACAAAGACAATCCTTTAGAGCTTTTGGACTCTGCAAAGAGACTCATGGTTGGCGCAGGCATTAATACCAGAGATTATAAGGATAGGGTCCCAGCCTTAGTTAAGGCTGGAGCTGATGTCTTATGTGTGGATTCTTCTGATGGTTTTAGTGAATGGCAGTCAGAAACAATAAAATACATAAAAGAAGAATATAAAGATACAGTTAAAATTGGTGGCGGAAATGTAGTCGATAAAGAAGGATTTATGCATTTTGTAAAAGCAGGTGCTGATTTTGTAAAGGTTGGCATCGGTGGGGGATCCATCTGTATCACTAGAGAAACTAAAGGAATCGGTCGTGGACAAGCTTCTGCCATTATTGAAGTGGCACAGGCCAGAGAAGATTACTTTAAGGAAACTGGTATCTATATTCCAATTTGCTCAGACGGTGGAATTGTCCATGACTATCACACCGTACTCGCATTAGCCATGGGTGCGGATTTTATTATGATGGGAAGATATTTTGCCAGATTTGATGAAAGCCCTGCGCCTAAAACTAAACTTGGTAATAATTATGTTAAAGAATATTGGGGAGAAGGTTCAAAACGTGCACGTAACTGGCAACGGTATGACGCTGGCGAGGGAAGCTCCCTTAAATTTGAAGAAGGCGTGGACAGTTATGTACCTTATGCCGGAAAACTTAAAGATAATATCGATGTTACGTTAAGCAAAATAAAGTCAACCATGTGTAGTTGTGGAGCCATCTCCATCGAAGAACTCCAGAGAACGGCCAGAATTACGCTGGTATCTTCCACAAGCATTATCGAGGGTGGCGCTCATGATGTCATATTAAAAGAAAATAACTACTAATGATCCATATGCTGTTAGGCACCTGTTAAGGTGCCTATTTTATTTGTGTTCACCAATATTTTCAATGGTCACATTCACTGACACGAGCAACGAAACCGTAGGAAATACTTCATCATCCCAACGGTCTTTTACTTTTTCCCACACCAAGGGTTCGTGAGCCTTCAATTTTGCGCCAAAGCTAATGGCATCCACCTGCAACTCTTGGTTCACATGAACGCTATATAGTACATTCTCCTTAACTTCCTCTGCCACCACTGTCTCTATTTTATGTATTTCCCCAGCATCCATGGTATCATGTTGACGTCCACACTGGGTTTCACCAAGATTGCCCCACATTGTTATATCCAGGGTAAAATATATCTTTTCCCCATGGAGATGAGGGGTCAACTTAGTATTATGACGAAAAAGTTCAAAAGCCAGTATCTTACCAGGATGCTCCGGACACTGGGCCGTAATGATGGCTGATTTTTCTATACCAAGAATAAACTTTCCCCCTTGGGTGGCATATTCATCTACATACCCAATAAACTTACCTTGCTTGAATAAACCCATGCCGCCTAACTTCACTATATTATCCACTAATTCAATTCGCGCCATCAACACTCGACTGTTATTGTCAGTTGATCGAGTCAGATCACCAATATCAGTACGCCAGGTTGGCACATGAGTATTTTTTTTATATAATTGTAGGCTACTGGCGATAAAGATGCCACTTGGTTCACCACTAGGCGGCTGATATTCCAATAGGGAACGAGCTTCACCAGAGGTAATTAAAGTCTTCGTCAACCAGCGCATTTCTGGATCCCGGCGAAACAAATCAATCATGGGTTGCACACCACCAGCCTGCCGAGCAGCGGCTTCGCTAATAATAATTGCCTGGAGATGTTCAAACCAAAAAGGGCGATCGCTTTGCCCCAGCATATCCCGTAACATTTCAAACATAGACTGGCCAGTATTCGAAATAACATAGGTTGCTATTTTCCCCTTCGGACCATTGATAATGTTCTCCGCTGGCGTGATATCTAAAATCTGAAAACTGAGTCGGTAGCGCTTATCGCCATAAGGTTGGACAAAGGTCTCCACCCTGGTCGCCTCTTTCTCCTCAGGTCCCAGTCCTTGGTCAGCCCGATCAATGGCTATAGCCAATACAAAACGACGATTTTCCAATTCATGCTGATCCCAGCAACCACTACTCAATAGGCCAATGATGGATATTAGAATACACCCGAATAACCGATACCATCTCTCCAAAGACCAATGTCCCATCCTAACTAGCAACTCCATCACCTTCCTTATGGCTTTCATGGTCCCCTATGTCGATTACTTATGGCTACCAATATTTTGAATCCACACATTAACGGAAATAACCAGAGGAATATCAGGATATATTTCGTCCCATTGATCTTTCACCTTTTCCCATGTATTGGGTTCATAAGCTTTCAATTTAGCCGCAAATAAGTTGAGAATATCCACCTTCATTTCTTTTTGCAAAATTCTATCTGAGTACAATACCGTACGTCTAATCTCATCCGCAAAGGCATTTTCCAATTTGTGAACATAGCGAGGATCCATTGTATTATCCAGCGCAGTGTCCCCCTGAAATTCTCCAATATTACCATACATATTAATATCCAAAGTGAAATAAATCGTATCTCCCTCAACATGAGGACGCAGTCTCGTATCATGACGAAACAATTCGAATATGACCTGATGGTCAACATGATCCGGACAGGGGATGGTTACAATGGCTGATTTTTCAGAAGCGAACATATATTTTATACCAGCAACAGTATCCTCATCCACATAACCCATAAACCTGTCTTTTTTAAAGATTGCTAAACCACCGAGTTTTACTACTTTACCTGCCATTTCAATGCGCGACACGACTAAATTACTATCATTATCCAAATAGCGTATAATGGAAGCTAAGTCAGTACGCTTCCCAGCTACATGGATATTTTTGGCATGCAAATCGATAATGTTGGACAGATAGATGCCACCAGGTTCCTTATTCGGCGGAATATATTCTAGCAATGGCCTAGCCTCACCTGAAGTGACATAAACATGCATCCGTGAGCGCATTTCTGAATCCCGTTTGAAAAAATCTAACAGTTCTCCCAGTCCCGTTTGCCGCAATACCGCCTCACTGATGATAATAACTTGTACATGCTCAAACCAGAGTGACTTGCTGCTCTGCCCCAGCATATCTCGAACCATTTCAAAAAAAGACTCCCCCGTATTGGAGAGAACATAAGTATTGCTTTTGTCCTTCCCATCTCCACCGGTTCCCAAATTTAAGATCTGCAAACTTAATCGATAACGTTTGCTACCATGAGGCTGGGTAAAAGTTTCAATGGGGTTATAGACATCTGCCATATCAATCCCAACTGCCAAGACAAAATTACGTTCTTGTAGCTCCCGTCGATCCCAACAGCCTGCGGTCAAAATAGCTAAACAAATGAGAATAACACCGCTAATCACTTTCTTGTTATCCACAACGTGCCACAGCCTTCCGTTTATGCCACCAAGAGAGCATCAGGGACAAAGGCACTACCCCAAAGGAAAAGCCTAATCCAGTCCACAATGCGCACTTACTGACCGTATCATATACCTGTTGATCATCAAGTAGCAATATGCTACCCATATATATGATTGGTACCAATACCAGCACCCAAGGCCTATGATCAGCATAACGATACTGTCGCATACACACCTGTCCCATATAAAACATTGTGGTCGACAAGGTACCAAATACCACGGGTATCCAAGCCAGCAGTAAATAATTTTCTAGACGTTCAATAAACGTGCCTGGCAGTTCAACGCTACGAATGACAATCAAAACAGGATAGGGGACACTTTTGGCATTTTCAACCGTTAATACCCCAATGATGATGATAATAATCATTAAAAAAAATAGGGTCATACAGCCGAAAGCTCCCCCCATTATTTTGGCTAACTTAGCAAAACTAGCTTTTCTGTATACCAGTGGCAACAGTAGAAGCACACATTCATAACCACTGTAAAAGGGCCACGTTAAAAAGCCCCCATTTATTACGGTTTTTATCTTAATGGGCCACAAGGGTAGCATATTTTCCGGTTGAAAATTTAAGATACTAGTCATCCATATCATGGTTAACATACCATATGCCATAAAAAATAAGATCTGTTGCACCCGCAAAATGGTTCCCCAATCCTGTAATGCACAATAAGTACATACAATTAACAAAGCCATAATCACGACTTCCGGTGGTGTCCGATCAAACATATAAAAAGTGATTATTTTACCCACACCACTAAAAATGATGATGAGTTGCAAGAAAAATAGCAGATTAAACCAAACAACAACAACAGTGCCGCCCAGTCGCCCAAAGAGCCGTGGTGCATATTCCACCAGTGTCTCTTCTGGATACTGTCTGCCCAATGTGAGCATTAAGTAGGTAGCACTATAAAATATGACTCCACCAATGATGATACTTAACCAAGCCGCCTGTTCCAAGGCCGTGATCAAAGCACGGGGACTGAGCATCACCTGGGCACCTACACAAGTTCCGATCACCACAATGCCTAATTGTAGAGGCGACATATATGTTTTAGCTTCCAGATTGGCCATTACGATCACCTATCCTTGTCTGATCTTGAGCGCCAAATTCTTTAGGCCTCTCTTTTAATAACTTGGCAGGTACTCTTAGCAGAGAATCTTTCCAATCGGACAGCAGATCAACATTAAACATGCCTCCCAAATAAGATTCACCAAAACTACGTAAGGAGCAGAGATGGACTGTGATGACTAAAAGTCCCAATATGACACCATACAATCCTAATATTGCCGATAACACTAACATTGGTATTCTCAGCCAACGTAATGCCATGCTGAAAGTATAGGAAGGCATGGAATAAGACGCAAGGGCTGTCGTGGCAATCACCACGACGAGGAGAGGATTGATAAGGCCAGCCTGGACGATGGTCGTACCTATAACAAGAGCGCCAATCATACTAGCTGCCCCAGCAATTTTTTTTGGCAATCGTACTACCGCCTCCTGAAAGACCTCTAGTAAAATTTCCATAATCACAGCTTCCATAAAGGAAGGAAAGGGGCTACGAGCCCGAAGTTCAGCCACCGAAATAGCCATAGGCGTCGGCAACATTCCAGGATGATATGATGTGATGGCAACATAAATAGCTGGCAAATAAACGGCCACAAACGCCGCGATTCCTCGCATGAGCCGTATGGAACTGGCAATGACGGGCTGTATATTATAGTCATCAGAAGTTTGCATTGAGATATTATAGGTACAGGGCACGATGGAAGCGACGGGGGTACCGTCTAAAATAATCGCCACCCGCCCCTCATATAATCCGGCCAGGACTTTATCAGGCCTTTCCGTCGTCTGTGTCTGGGGAAAGGGTGACCAAGGATGATCAATCAAAAATTCTTCAAGCCCGGCCATTCCTAATATTTTATCCACATGAATTACCGACAAGCGACGTTCTACTTCTTCTAGTAAGCCTGGTTTTACCAGATTAGCCACATATAACAGCGCTAATGATGCTTTGCTCCGATCGCCTATTTTGAGTATTTTTACTTTAACATTAGCATCATGGGTACGACGACGTAAAAGAACAATATTATCAATCAATACTTCATTAAAAGATTCATTGGGGCCACGTAAGACATGTTCGTTATCTGCCTCACTAATGTCACGTTTAACAAAATGGGCTGCACTAATGCTAAGCCCCTCCGCCAAGCCATCAATCAATAGCAGGGCACTGCCGATCATAATAGCCTCAATGGCTACACTAGCTTTTCCCACAACATTCACTGCAACAGCACCTAAAATAGTCTCTGCAATGGTCTGCATATTACCAGGAAGGACTTGTGATTTTTGGGCTTTGCTTTGGCTATTGATTGAACTGGTCTGTGTCATTAATGGTTTCATTATATTTGTTTCCAAATTAACAGTATCAGACATGCCACCCAGGTAAATGAGTAAGGCCCTTTTACCAAACGCATTAAATGTGCGAAATTCCATATCGCCACAATCCCCAAAAACTACGCGTAGCAGTTTTTCATTGTCAGCCAATACTGTGGTAAATATAAAGGGTTCGTCAGCAGGAGCATTCACTTGGCGAAGCTGAGCAATGACCTGACCTATTTTTTCACCAAGCCTAGCGCTCTGCACCGTTAATTTCCGTAAGCTAGTCAGTTCCTTCTTGGCCTGGGCTAAAGAAGCTTCAGGCATATCAGCAGACAGTCTCTTGCATGTGGGACATTTTACTTTGGCCACGAAGCTCCCCCCTTCTCCCATAATTAGTATTTTTCGCCCTTTGTTACATATTTATACTAAAAGCTGTAGGTATCTTAGCGTCCCACATGCCTTACTAATACTTTCTCTAGCCCTTTAGGTTTAAATTTCAAATAATAACACATATTAATAAAAAAATTGTAAGGATAAAGGCAATGGAAATCATTACAGCTAATTTTGAATGGATATCCCGACTCATTTTTTTATTAGGAATTTTGGTAATAGCCATCATCTTCTTAACTAAACCGATGTTGCGCTATATCATTAAGAGAATCTCTAACCATGTCACAACGCTACTGCTGACCGATGATTATTCGAAAAATATTATGGAGTTATTACCATCCCTTACGCGTTTTTCAGTGTTAAATTTATTAGAATTAAGCTTACGTGCTCAGACGGGGAAGGTCATAACACGACCACTGGGCTCTCCTAAACATCAAATGGGCTACGATAACCTTATGTTTAATCCCCGCCAAATGACGGAGTTATCTCTTGCTGAAGATACAAAGATGGATATGAGTGTCACCATTGGTCCAAATGCGGGAAAGCCCATGACCATTGCTATTCCCCTCATGATTGCTGGCATGGCCTACGGCTTAGGTCTTAGTGCTGAAGCTAAAATAGCCTTGGCAAAAGCATCAAAAAATTTAGATACAGCTACTTGTTCGGGGGAAGGTCCTTTTCTCCCTGAGGAACCGGTTGAGTCAGGCAAATTTATTCTACAAATTTGCCAATGGTCATGGGGGGCAAGAACTCTTGAGCAAATTTCCTCAGCTGATATGTTAGAAGTCAAGATGGGACAAGGAGCCGATGTTGGTACAGCAAGTATTGCAGCCATTGAATTTGAAGGGAGGGCACAAGTACTAGCAGGATTAAAGCCTGGAGAGCCTGCGACAGGCTTACTAGCCCCCCCTGGCGTGGAGAAAACGGAAGATTGGCCCACTTTTATGAGGAACTTACGTTTTAGGGCTAACGGCATTCCCATTGCCTTAAAAATTATGGCAACGGATCGCATTGAAGAAGAATTATCTGTCGCTGTAAAGCTGGGTTTCGATGCCATAATGATTGATGGCACAGGGGGCGGGTCCCACGCCACAGCACCCATTAAACAAGATGATTTTGGCATACCAGGCTTAATGGCTTTGATTCGCGCCAAACATTATTTAAAAGACTCTCAGATTAGTTTAGTCATGTCCGGTGGTTATTTTACACCTGGTCAATGTCTTAAGGCCTTGGCCTTAGGTGCCGATGCCATCTACCTTGGTACAGTTCCCTTGTTTGCATTAGGACATGGGCAAACAAGTAAGGTGCTGCCCTGGGAACCGCCGACGACACTGATCTATTACGATTCTCCCACAAAAGCCCAGCTCAATATTGAGCAAGCTGCTACAAGTGTGACAAATACATTACAATCCATGGTTGTAGAAATGCAAGATGCCATGCGTGCCTTGGGTAAATCGTCCTTAAAAGAGCTGAGTCCTGATGACCTTGTAGCGTTAGACTCTTTCACAGCCGCCGTTACAGGGGTAAAACCAGTGTTTAGGCCAAACGCCAATGAACCACTAGTACCTGAGAGGTTGTACCAACGAGAAGTTACCCACTCACCATTCTCTCAAATTAATCAGTTACATAAGTTAAAGTTATTACTATCCCACGCCTATCGTCTTGTTGCTTTTCAAGAAAAGGTAATTGCGCTGTTACGCCAAGGGCAGCTCACAGAAAATATTGAGGTTTTAAAAGTAGAATATCAGACTTTCGAATAACCCCGCTTTAATAAGGTTAACTATAAAGAACCGATCAGAGAAAACTGATCGGTTCTTTATATGATTACAACATGGTATTGTTCTAAAGTTTCTCTGCTAATTCCAGCGCTTTTCGATTGTTACGCCTTTAAAATATTGTCCAATAATATCTTCCGGCTTACTGCCCATGGTGGCCATTTTATTGGCTCCCCACTGAGACATGCCCACACCGTGACCAAAACCTTTACCTGTAAATATTACGTTATTCCCATTCACTTCTACTTTGTCAAGAAGCATGGATTTTAGTTTTGTACTACTCAACCCAACTCGCAGATCGGGACCTGATACTTCAACATTTTTGTTGAAAAGCAACGTGGTTGTCCGCCCCGATGATCCTTTTTGCCCCATTTCTACACTATCAATACTGGTCACTGTTTTACCCAGCTTCGTCAACACCGCCATTACTTCTTTTTTAGTAAAAGAAGCTGTCCAATTTTGCACATCAGCAGGGGCCAGATCATCTGGGGACTGTACCGACTCAATATAAGGAGGCTCAGCATCTTTAAAATCAAGACCTTCTTTGGCCAAGGCTGTGATTCCACCAGCCGAAGCATGAAACCAAGCATGAACGGGTTTCCCCTGATAGGTAACAACCATACCCCGGGTCATCTCAATAGCCTTCTTAACATTATCACTGACGGCTTTTGCATTATAAGCCTGAAACTCCTTAATATCCGTCGAAGCCTGGGTGCCACGGGCTGGTACACCACCTTTTTCTTCAATGGCTTGTACCGTAAAGGTGCGCGCCAGTATAGCCTGAGCTGCTAATGCTTCGACTGGCCAATCGGCTTTCATTTCCCCCGCCACGACACCAGCAATATACTCTTCCATCTTCATGGTTTTCTTTTCGCCTGTTTCGTGCATAAACACTGTAATATCAGGTTCATTGCCTTGGATAGCCTGTACTTGCGGCGCAGGAGGTTGAGTCTGCGGCCCAGTTTCAGGCTTTTTCTGGGCCTGATTAAACATGGAACAACCACTCAACGTAAGGGCTACCAATAATAGTAACGTTATCAGCAAACACCATTTTTTATACTGCATTGTTTTTTGTACCTCCTTATCAACTTTACATTTAGTATGGCAAAAAACATTAAAATACATTCATGATCCAACTAGCCAGCGTTTATTATTCGATAAATAGGCAGTGCTAAACTGGCAGCAATGAGTATTGACACCCCTATTGCACCTACTTTATTGCCCTGTTGCCAGAGCCAGCGTGCAAATGTGTACCCATGAATACCTGCCAGCACAGCAGTCACTAAAAATGCATAATTCATTATTTGCCACCTTCTTCAGAAGCTTCACTCAACAGGAACGGTCCTCAGCATCAAACCTGAACGGCGAATTTTAGTCTTAACTTCAACATTCACTTCAGCCTGATAATATTTTTCATTCCATTTATAGTCTTCGTACTCTTTATTACTTTGAAAGGCAGGGCGCAAATAATAACCAAAACCTACCACATCAGCACTAAGTTCCTGTGTACGCTTGATAAAATTCATCATTTCTTGCTGATAAACTTTATTAATCTGGGCTTCTAACAGGTCTAGATACTCTTCCTCTTCATAATTAATACCTGAGCCAATACTGGAAAATTCCCCTTCTAACAGTATATGGACATGAATGACTGGGCGACCTTCAACTAGTGCAACCTTTAATTGAGGTTTAGAGCCTAAACGAAGGTTAACATTGACATCTGACTTAGAATCAAGAGGATCTTTCACACCCAGAAATCCATGGGAATATCTTCCTAATAGTATAGCTAGCATTCGTGTTTCAGTCGTACTTAAGGTACCAACCATTTTGTCACCGGAAAACAGTGCCGTACCAGCAAATTCCATAGCATTGCCACCACTGCGCGGGATATCGCCAGCTTTAAATCCATCACTTTTTCCGCCTGGCACTTTCTTAGTACTGATTTCTCCCTCACCAGACTCAGGATTGATTGCAACTAATGCCATATATGGCTGACCGCTATGACTTTTACGCCGTGTATAATACTGATGTAAACTGGTACCCAAAAAATACCCTGCATCTTCCCCTGTTGCAAGCATCTCCTCATAATATTTGGTAATGGAGGTCGTTAAGGCAGGCTTATTTTTCTCCAAAATATTCTGGGCAGTTCCTCTTGCTACTACAACAAATAAAGAGCCACGAAATTCATGATACCGCATCAATGCTGACATTGCATTGTCTAATCCCATGCGAGCCAATTCTTCCCCTATCACAATAACTTTAGTATGGGCTACTGATGGTTGTAAGGCGATTTCCGAATTTAGCAGATTCCGTGTTTCAGCAAATGATGAAGCTGTATTCGTTATGATAAGCGTCGCTTTTCTGGCATCGGATTTACCATCTTCTATTTGGGGAACGGCTATTTGATAACTCACACGAATCATCCCTTCCTCCTCGGTTTTATCTAAACCTATAACTACAACATTAGCCCTCTGATCAAGTTCTCTTGCGCCATTGCACCCAGACAACAGAATAGATATAATCAGCAAGCCTGTTAACAACATCAATCTGAAGAACATGATTTTCCCCTCCTCTTCTTCACAAGCGCCAAAACAAACAATATTCCAGGAAATATATATATGCCCAGCTGAGATACCCTTATCAATAATTGATCAACGCGGACGGTATAGCCAATATCAGGGGGCAACATGGCAAGATGCGTGACAACGATAGCCCCCAATGGCACAATCGGCCGCATTGTAGGCAATTTTAGCAAAACAGCAATAAGATATAATCCAATATACAAGCTGCTAGCAATCGCTAACAGTCCCACAATAGCCCATACAAGAATAAATAGGGCTTCAATCCGTTGAATATACTGATTAATATACACCAGGCGTGCTAGTTCAAAAAACGGCATGGCCTTTTCCGAACCAACAGCTACACCAAAAACCATGGTATAGACAAGGGCAAACATAATTCTCAACACGACTATGCCGCCCATCGTATAAATGGCGATGGCCTTGATTGTTTTAGCATTTTGGAAAGCTGACGACAGAAAGACTAATGATAATACTCCTAAATTAAACCCCACGCTATTTATACCTGACCGCACCGCTGTCATAATACCATTACCCTGCCAAGGAGTCAGATTGTATACAACACAAAAGGGGCTAACCATCACAACTATCAGAATAATCCCACCTACCATAACAGGCAGCATAATATAGCCTGTTCGACAGAGGGCCTCAACGCCTAAGTAGCATATTATACCAACAGTTACCGCATACCAGACGACCACCAATTGAAAATCTACCTGATGCAAAGACGTAGTCAATGTATATTCTGCATATTGCCTGAGCAGGAGGGCGCTATTGCCTAAAAACATACCGCTGTATGCGAGGACAATAAGCCATGCTCCTGTTTTTCCTACCAGATATTGGCATACTGCAACGATATCTCCAGACACACTCTTGTTTACATAGACCATCATAAACAACACCAATAATGGAATCATGTTGTAAATAAGCATTGTTAACCATAAAATTTGCCCATTTTCTTGAATAACATCTGACAGCCCCGACAAAAATACGCGGGGTATGACAAGTGCAAATATCAAGGCTATGCCCTCAGCAGTCCCCATCTTACCCATATGATAGGCATTCACGAATCTCCCCCTCCCCTCGGTGGTTCCTCAGTCCATGGCCTGCTGATAGTCCCTTGGCGGATAACATCCTGGGAATTCAATTCATCAGGTCGAGTTTGTTGCATATGTGCAGGAGTTCTCAAGATTATATCGCCTCCAGGGATGGTCTTAGGTGCTACAGGCGCCATATACGGCATACCAAAAGACTTCATTGAACACAATACGGCCGTAAAAACTAAAAGACCGCAGCCCATCCCCACAAGCCCCATCGCCATGGCTAAAAATATAAATGCCAGACGTAACAAACGAAAAGCAGAGGCCAATCGATACTCGGGGATACTGTAGGACGCCAAGCCTGTTACCGCAATCACAATGACCATGATGGGACTAACAATTTTAGCAGTGACTGCCGCTTGCCCCAAAATAATGGCGCCTACGATACCAAGAGTCGAACCAAGGATACCAGGAATGCGCAGTCCTCCTTCCCGAATCATTTCAAAAGAAAATTCCATTAACAAGATTTCAAGGAAAGTAGGAAAAGGTACTTGCGCTCTGGCTGCCGTAATCGATAATAATAACTCGGTCGGTATAGCTTCCTGATGAAAGGTACTGATGGCAAGATAGGTGGCTGGCAACAGCATAGAAATAAATCCACAAATCCACCTAATGATACGCAGAATATTGGTATAATAATAATGAAGCGCAAAGTCATCAGCAGAATGCATCAGCGTAAATATGGAAACAGGCACAATATGCCCAAAAGGGCTACCATCCACCAAGATGGCCACTCGCCCTTCAGCCAGGTGTGCAACCACCCGATCTGGGCGTTCGGTGGATAAGGTTTGGGGAAATGGGTTTTGGGGGAAATCTATAATGAAATGCTCCAGCATACCTGAGTCAATAATAAGATCAGTGCTAATACCTTTGATACGCCGTCTCACTTCAGCAACTAGTTCTCGATTAGCCACTGATTTTAAATACATGACCGCACAGTTTGAATGTCCTCGTTCCCCTACAGGTATCATCTCCGTTACCAAGTCGCTGGAATGCAGCATTGACCTAATCAGTGCCGTATTCACTCGTAGCACTTCCGTAAAAGCATTCTGTGAGCCACGCACCGACTGTTCTGTTGCTGGACGGTCTACACCCCGATGTTCAAAGCCTTTGGTTTCCACAGTGACAGCTTCGCCAATACCATCAAACAGCAGTACCGCATCCCCTGTATTAATAGCCTGTTTAACCTCCTTAAAACTACCTACCCGGGAAGCTTGTCCGCTAGGTAAGTACTCCTCAATGATAATACCAACTAAGTCGGCACTATAAAGTTCTTCGCGAGCAGGTCTCATCATCAAAGGCTTTAACACTGTCATGTTCACGATTTTTTTATCAGCAAGGCCATCCATAAAAATCAGTAAGGCTTTTATAACAGGTTGCCCTGGGATGGTAAGTTTACGAATCACAACATCTTTATTAAGAGGTAAAGTATATATGTCCTCAATAATCTTTTGGTTTTCTTCCAGGCTAGTACTGATAACAGGCTCCCCCCCCTCACTGTTGTTATTAGAGAGCATGAGAGCCTTTATCTCTGCTTGTTGCTTTTCTAGAGCCATATATTCGATTTTTAATAGGTCTGCCTTATTACGGAGCTGTCCAGTACGCAACACTTCAATGGTTTTTTTCATGAAAATCCCTAAACGTTCACCATAACGTAACAAGGCTTCAAACTGCCGCAAGCTTTCTGCCAATCCCGCTAACGGTGGCTGATCAGCGGCATTTTTCCCATCTTGCTGGGTTTCATCCAAAACAAAAGGATCAGGCAGGCGGACGGGTTGGTACACCAACAAATTCTTTATACTTGTAAATGTTTTATTCAGTATGTTCTGCCCCATACCACCACCTCCTGTTACTCTGTCTTATAGTTTTTACCAGAATACTATTTTTTAGCAAAAAAAATTACAGAAAGAGATTACTTCCTCTCAGAAGTAATCTCTTTCTGTAATGTAATGATATAATCAATGTCTTGATGCACCTAATTTACGTTGCAAAATTTTACTTGGAATGGTAACCAGCAAGTTTAACATTAAAATCGTAATAACCAATAGCGCCCCAATACCATTAGCAATATCAATCCGATCAGGTACAAGGCCCACAGCCATGACATACCAAAGATGTACCGCTAATGTTTCACCAGCTGCTGTCACATCAAAGTTTGGCATATGGCGGGAGACCGTCGTACCAGCCGTAAATATTAGAATGGCTGTTTCGCCTAAAGCCCTCCCAGCCGTTAAGGTAACGCCAGTAATAATGCCTGGCAGTGCATTTGGCAAGACAACTCGCCAGATGGTTTGCCATTTGGTAGCCCCTAATGCCAGACTGGCTTCACGATAACCAGCAGGGACAGTGCGCACTGAGTCTTCTGTGACTCGCACCAACACCGGTAGATTGAGTAGCATCAGGGTCAAGGCACCACCAATAATGCTAAATCCCATGCCTAATATATTAACAAAGATAATCATACCAAAAAGTCCTAGCACTATGGAAGGAACCGTGGCCAAACTTTCAGTACTCAAGCGAATCATATCCGTCAGCCTATTATTCCCCGCATACTCAGCTAGGTATACACCGGCACCAATAGCTACGGGAATGGAGAACAATAGGGATAGGAATAATATATAAAAAGAATTGAATAATTGGGGTCCAACACCGCCACCCGCCTGAATCTCACTAGGTTTACCAAAAATGAAATCCCAGGATAAAACAGGAACCCCTTTATATAAAATATACACGAGGAACGCTACTAATATCCCTAAAATAACAATAGCCGCTAGCCACATCACCAACGTTGCTAGTTTATCTTTCATTCGTGATGACATCTATACCACCTTCCTTTTCGCAACATAACGCATGACAACAATCATCAATAATGATATCAACAGCAATACCAAGGCCATCAAAAATAAGGAATTCCCCCAGGCTGAACCAAAGGGCGTATTACCCATCTCCACCACAATTTCACTGGGTAATGTGGACGTGGGCATAAATAATGACATGGCAAGTTGTGGTGTATTACCAATAACCATCTGTACCGCCATTGTTTCCCCTATAGCCCGAGCCATAGCCAAAATAACCGCTGTTAATATTCCTGGCAAGGCCGCAGGCAAAATTACATGCCAGATGGTCTGCCAGCGCGTTGCCCCGAGGGCTAAGGAAGCTTCCTCTAGATTATGAGGGACCGAACGTATGGCATCTTCCGAAATGCTAATAATTGTTGGTAAAATCATCACCGCCAAAATAATTGAGGCAGCCAATAAACCAAAACCTACACTCACATGAAAATAGGTTCTAATAAAAGGAACAATAATTGTTAGCCCAACAAAACCATATACAATCGAGGGAATGGCCACATACAAATTTGTTGCTGGACGCATAATTTCCCCCAGCCAAGTTGGAGCAATTTTAGCCATAAATACGGCTCCCGCTAGCCCCAAGGGAGTGCCAAATAAAACGGCCAACACTGTCACGACGAAAGAACCGGCAATAAAGCTGAGAGCACCATACTGTCCCTCACTAGGATCCCACTTTGCTGACAAGAAAAATTCCATAGGACTGACTTCACTAAAGGTCTTTAATCCCTGCCAACCGACAAAAACAATAATGGCTAAAATAATTAAGGCCATACAACTGGCACTAGCAATAAATACATACCGCATATAACGATCATATCCTAATTTGAGTTGATGTTCTTGTTCTTGTTCCATTAATTCCATAAAAGCCTCTCCTTCTAAAGTAAACTTGGCTTATGCTAAGCCTTAGTTGCCCTTACTTTACAGAATCAAGAAAGTGAATACTTTCTTGATTCTGTAAAGTAAACTTGGCCCTAGCCAAGACTCAATTCTCGATCTTATCTCCCCTAAAGTGTAACCTATTCATAAATGATCTATGTTACGATCATGTTAAGAAATTGTTAAGTTTTCATTATTCTTTATCATACTCTATGAAAAAAAACTGCCATTGCTGGCAGTTTATTTTTTGCGCATTCGTTGTCCTGTGGCTAAGTAAATAACCCATTCAGCAATATTCGTCGCATGATCTGCCACTCGTTCTAAATATCGGGCCACAAATAAGAGCTGTGTCGCCTGTTTAATGGTCGTGGGATCTTCCATCATATATGTCAATAGCTCTCGAAACATCTGAGCATACAGGTCATCTACCGCATCATCATCGGCACATACCTGTTCTGCTAATGTAATATCTAGATTGATATAAGCCACTAGGGAGTCGCTTAGCATTTTTTGTGCCATAGCCGACACGCGGGGAATATCCACCAAGGGTTTAATCAGAATTTCATCGCCAATCTCTAAGGTGATTTTAGCAATATCAAAGGCATGGTCGCCCACCCTCTCTAAGTCAGTAGTAATTTTGAGTCCGGTGCTAATAATGCGAAGATCTCGAGCTAAAGGCTGTTGCCGCGCAATTAGCACGATGCACTTATCTTCAATCTCGCTTTCCAGATTGTCAATATAGTCATCACCATCCATAACACGTCTGGCCATCTCAAAATCTTTTTTCACCAAGGAAGACACCGCCTGGTCAATCGCCTGTTCAACACGGGTCCCCATTTCTAGAATTTTCTGTCGCAATGCTTCTAGTTCTTGGTTGTAACTTTGTCTAGTACTAGCCATTTTTTCCCCTCCATTAACCAAATCGTCCCGTGATATAATCTTCTGTACGTTTATCTTGCGGCCTAGTAAACATAATATCTGTTTTATCATACTCCACCACTTCGCCGTTTAAGAAAAACGCTGTACTATCTGAAACTCGAGCAGCCTGTTGCATATTATGAGTAACCATCACAATGGTATACTTATCTTTTAATTCAGCCACTAATTCTTCGATTTTCATTGTTGATATTGGATCAAGAGCCGAACAGGGCTCATCCATTAGTAATACTTCAGGCTCAACAGCTAGCAATCTAGCAATACACAAACGTTGCTGTTGTCCGCCGGAAAGCCCCATAGCTGAACCATTCAGACGATCTTTTACCTCACCCCACAAGGCTGCCCCTTGCAAGCTTCGTTCCACTAATTCATCCAGTGTTGACTTGTTTTTTATACCATGAATCCGTGGACCATAAGCAATATTATCATAGATCGACATGGGAAAAGGATTAGGGCGCTGAAAAACCATACCTACGCGTTTTCTAAGGTGTACCACATCAGTATCAGGATGATAAATATTGAGACCATCCAATAAAATTTCACCCTCGATTTTCACATTTTCAATTAAATCGTTCATACGGTTCAGGGTCTTAAGAAATGTGGATTTACCGCAACCCGAAGGGCCAATTAAAGCCACTACACTATTTTTATCCACACCTAGGGATATTTTCTTCAAAGCTAAGACATCCCCATAATAAAGTGTTAATTTATTAACATGAATTTTATAATCCATATATTTCCTCCTGCTGATTAGCCCGTATAATTTACTAAATGTCCTTATAGAAATATACCATAAAACATACTACCTTATTATTAAGTTTAGATTAACATTTGATTAAATTTCACTAAAACGATAGCCAACACCCCTTACCGTCTCTATGCCCTCAGCAACTTTAGGTTCTTTTGCTAGTTTAGCTCGTAAATGGCGAACATGGACATCCACCGTACGTGTATCGCCAAAATATTCATAACCCCATACTTTTTCCAACAGTTGTTCCCGAGTATAAGCCCTGCCAATATTCGTAACAAATATTTTTAACAACTCATACTCCTTCGGTGTAAGTTCCAGTTTATCATCACCCAAATGTACTTCATAGCTAGTAAAATTTAATTTTAATTGACCGAGTACCAATTGACCATCCTGTCTACTGCCTTTCTGACTACGACGCAATACGGCCTTAACCCGGGCTACAAGTTCACGCGGGCTGAAGGGTTTGGTCATATAATCATCAGCACCCAATTCCAAACCAATAATTTTATCCACTTCATCATTTTTAGCTGTCAGCATGATAATAGGAATCCCCGCTGTATGGCTCTGCCCTTTTAGAATGCGGCAGACTTCCATACCATCGATTCCTGGCAACATTACATCAAGAATAATCAAATCGGGTTTGGCCGTTCTCGTTAATTCTAATGCTGTATTCCCATTATCAGCTTCTACGGTATGATAACCCGCTTTATCTAAATTAAACGCGATCAATGCGCAAATCGATGGTTCATCATCAACAATCAATATATTACTGGCCAATTTTATCCTCCTCCCTATAAGAAAAACCAGGTTATAATAACCTGGTTTTTCTTATAATAAATTTTTATTGATTAACGGCGTCTTTCAAACCTTTGCCAGCTTTAAACACTGGATTTTTTGATGCAGGAATGGTAATTTCAGCACCAGTTTGAGGGTTACGACCTTTTCTTTCCTCACGAGCTTTCACTTCAAAAGTACCAAAGCCAATGATTTGCACCTTATCTTCCTGTGCTAAAGCTTCCTCAACGCTAATAAATAGCGCATTAATCGCTTTCTCAGCATCCTTCTTAGTCAAACCTGCCTTTTCTGCAACATTTGCAACTAACTCAGTTTTATTCACAAAAATAGCCTCCTTCTGAAAATCATTACGACTAGTTTATTCGCTATTATTCTTTTTATTCCTGTCTGTATTTTAAAAAAATACTAAAAAAACCATTAAAATCCTGTTTTTTCTTGTTTTTTTGCTTGCTCCCACATGATATCAAGCTCATTCAAGCCTAATTTTTCCCATTTAAGACCATTAGCACGTACTTTGTTTTCAATATAGGAAAAACGCCTTATAAACTTGTTATTAGTCACATTAAGGGCTACTTCCCCATCAATTTTTAAGAATCTTGCCAAATTTACGACGGAGAATAAGACATCACCCAATTCGCCTTCCATCTCTGTAGTTAGCCCCTGTTCACAAGCAGTCTTAAGTTCAGTGAGTTCTTCTTGCACTTTATCCCATATAGGCTGAATATTATCCCAATCAAACCCAACCTTCGCTGCTTTCGCCTGTAGCTTATAAGCGCGCATCAAGCTGGGCAGACCCTTTGGTATGCCATCTAGTACTAAAAGTCGTTCACTGCCGTATTCCCGCTGTTTAATGGCATCCCAGTTTAATAGAACCTCACCAGCATCCCGAACAGTCACATCACCAAAGACATGAGGATGACGGCGCACCATCTTTTGCGTAATGCCATCAACCACCTGCTGCATGGTAAATACTTGTGTTTCTTCGGCGATGCGGGCATGAAAAACAATTTGCAGCAACAAATCTCCAAGTTCCTCACACAACTTGTCCCCTTGTTCCAAGTCAATAGCTTCTAGCACCTCATATACTTCTTCGACTAAATAACGCCTGAGGCTCTTATGGGATTGTTCAATATCCCACACACACCCCTCTGGCGAACGTAGGGTCGCCATAATCTCTCGAATAGGATCTAAGGTAAACTGCTCTACTCTTGGCTTACGGGGCACATATAGACTGGTAAGATGATCAATCCCAGAGATCCTATCCAATTCAAAGAGAGGCATTGGCACTATTTGTTCCTCTGGCAGTCCCAACTTTTGTACAACTACCACTTCATAGTCATCAGGATAATACTCCATCAGTGCTAATTTCACCTCTGAAGCTATATGAGGATTATATACTTGGGTTACCACCAAGGCAGTAGCTAGCTCGGGGGGCAATGATGATACATCAATAGCATCAAGAACTGTAAGTCCTTCAATGGGATCAACGGCGAGCCGAGTATATAACACTTCCAAGAAGCTCATCCCTGGCAAAACATTGACCGTAATCCCCTGTTCCTTCCCTAGTTGCCTAATCAGAATCACTGTTCTTTCAGCAACGAGTGGACTGCCTGGCACAGCATAAACAAGGTTTTCTCCTGCTGCCGCCTGAGCCAGGCAATCACTGGCAATAGCCATATAAACCTCTTCAAAAGAATCTTTTTCTTCATAGACATGATCATAACTGGTAAACTCAATACCCCTGAGTCTCATTTCAGAGACGGTGGGATGCTTAGCGGTGCGTAAAATAAGAGGGTTAGCCGCTTTTAACAGTTCTAAAGTTTCTACCGTAATCAGTCCAAAAGCACCAGGACCCAAGCCTACAATCGTGATATTTCCCATATAATCCCCTTGTATTCATATTGAACTTACTTACGCAACAAACCTAATTTACTCAAAGCGCCCGCTAATTTCATGCCAATTTTAGGTATTTTTTCAATATCTCGTTGACGTATACCACCTAATAATAACAAGGCTACACCATATACGATACCACCAATACTGATAGATATCAAGGTTGCCATGGTATTATGGAACATCTTAAGCATGATACTATCATAGGTCAGCAACACTACCACCCCCATTACAATGGTTGCGGAAACGGTTTTTAATGTATCTCTTATATCAATACTAAACCCCACATAGCGATAGACAAAATACATATTTAAGAGAGCGGCAACACCAAAATCAACATTTGTTGCCCAAGCAGCGCCTTTAATACCAAGAGTTGGCATCGCCGTTAACGTCCAACTCATAAATATTTTTACTACGGCTGCAACAACCATATTAATTAGAGGAATTGCAGTATGGCCCAGTCCCTGTAGCACCCCCGTGCTAACCTGGTGTATACCTAAGAGCACAATACCAGCCGACAAAATAGCAATGGGTACGCCAGCATTTGGCGTTCCATAGAGCATCTGAGAGATGGGTGTGGCTAGTAAATACATCCCCACAAAACTAGGTATAGTAATTAAATTAGCAATGCGCATGGCCATGGCTGTACGCTGATAGATACGTTGATGATTGGCTAACGTAAAAGCTTCCGATATGGCTGGTACTAAACTAGCTGCCAATGAGGCCGTCAAAATGGTTGGTAGGTTGATCAGTGCCACGGCCATGCCAGTAAGGTAGCCAAAAAGTTCCGTCGCCTGGGTCACCGTATAACCAGCCATTTCTAGTCGAGCTGGTACAATGAACAAGTCAATACTGGCGACTACAGGCAACATAATATTAGCCAAAGATACTGGTAATGCCAATTTTACAATGCGAGAGATAATTTTCAGACTTGGTTCCGGGGGTATAGGGGGTTGCATGGCTATATTACATTTTAAAGCCGTTCGACTCCGATAATAAAAATAAATTAATACTAATAAACCCGCTAATGATCCTGGAGCTGCACCAAAACTGGCACCAGCGGCCGCATATTCTAGACCGAGGGGCAGTAAGTAATAGGCTAGAAAAATCATCGTTACCACTCTGAACAATTGTTCAATAATCTGAGAAACGGCTGTTGGCGTCATCATCTGCAGTCCTTGAAAATAGCCACGAAAACTTGATAAAACAGTAACAAATAATATGGCTGGAGCTAAAGCGATAATAGCATAATAGGCCCTGGCATCTCTGACAAAATGCTGTTCAATTAACCATCCAGCCGCAAAATATAATATAAAGGTGAATATAATGCCTGTGATTGCCAGTAGTCCAAAAGATATGCGAAACACCCGATTGGCACCGCGAAAATCAGACAGAGCTACCTTTTCTGCAACAATAATCGAAATGGCGACTGGAATACCAGCTGATGAAATACTCAGCGCCAAGAGATAAATAGGATAAGCCATCTGGTAGAGTCCAATGCCCTCCCCACCCAGCAATCGAGATAATAAAATGCGGTTTACAGAGCCAATAATTTTTACAACAACACCAGCAACCGTTAAAATTAACGCCCCTTTTAAGAATGTATCTTTACTCACCTGCGTCCTTCCTTTCCACAACATTCCCCACTTTTATCATATAGAGTCTGTTCTTAAGAAAAAACTTGGTTTCGACGAAGGTCGAAGCCTTAGTTGTTCTTACTTGGAATCGAGAAAGTGTATACTTTCTGATGACCTAAAAAATACCTGCGCTATTCGCGTAGGGGTCAGGGCACATTCCCAATGTAAAGTTGCGTATTTTTTTAAGCATTATTTATTATAGCAAAATATAGTAATTAGTAACATAGTTTCTTTGAAAAACTCTAATTAGAAAAGTAGCGAACTTTTGTTCGCTACTTAATATTCGTAAAGAAACTTAGTTATGGAGCCATTTGTTTTGCGAGAAATCCTGCTGCCGTTTCCGCTAGCTTGACCTCCATGTCACCCATTTGGACCCCTGGTTGCTTAGAGCAAATGATGACTGCGCCAATGGCAGCACCTTCAACCATAATGGGAGCCATGACTTCAGATGTAAACTTACACAGTTCATCTTCATCATCACCATCAATGATACACCCCTTGCAGCTTTTGCCTTCACCCAGGTTGTTCAGCAAAATTGCTTTACGGTCTTCCATTACTTTTTCCACAACTGATCCCAATGGTTTATTTAAAAATTCTTTTTTTGATGAGCCGGCAACAGCAACTATATTATCTCGATCGGCTATCAATATAATATTTCCGATAGCTTCATACAGTGAATCAGCATATTCTTTTGCAAAATCACCTAATTCGCTTACTGGAGAATATTTTTTTAGAATAACTTCGCCCTCACGGTCCACATATATCTCTAATGGATCACCTTCACGAATTCTGAGTGTTCGCCGGATTTCTTTGGGTATAACTATTCTGCCTAAATCATCGATTCGCCTTACAATTCCAGTCGCTTTCACCAAGTTCCCCCCTTTTCTACAAGTTTTTACATAGGATTGTAATGATAGTATATATCTGACCTAACATTTTTATTCACCTGCATTTGCCATTTAATAATTATATTAGCCATTATATTTTTGTTAGGATGGAGTTAATGTGGTAAATACCTTTACTAGCCAAGGTAACAAGGAATGATTAGCTATTTGCAGTGTTTTTAGTCGAATGCCTTCAGGGTAAATGTTGACTCTAGCAGGAAAATTTTCTTTAAGTGCCATGATCTGGACGGGTTCCACATTGGGTCGATCGCTGAACATGACTTCGATATAATTAGGGTGCTGAATAACAGAACGAATACCAATGGCCCTGGCCAAATTTTTAATTTTGACGACTTCCAGTAAATTCAATACACACTGTGGCGGTTCCCCAAATCTGTCAATTAGTTCATCTAATAGATCTCCAATATGTTCTTCCCTTCTACTTGCTGCAATTCGTTGGTATATTTCAATTTTATGCATAGCATCACTAATATAGTCGCCACTAATATAAGCATCAATATTAAATTCTAAGACCGGTTCTAGCTCCACTTCGACGATCTGTCCTGTTTTCAACTGTTGTACCGCTTCATCGAGAAGGCGGCAATACATTTCAAAACCAACACTAACAATATTCCCGTGCTGCTGTGCACCTAAAATATTACCAGCACCCCGGATTTCTAGATCACGCATGGCGATTTTGAACCCAGCCCCTAATTCAGCAAACTCCTTAATGGCCTGCAGACGTTTTTCGGCCACTTCGGTCAGCACTTTATCTGGACGATAGGTAAAGTAAGCAAAAGCCATTCGATGAGAACGTCCTACCCGCCCTCGCATTTGGTACAACTGGGACAAACCAAAACGATCGGCATCATACACAATAATCGTATTGGCATTTGCTACATCAAGACCATTTTCAATAATACTCGTACAGAGTAGCACATCATCATTACCTTCATAAAAATCAAGCATGGTCTTTTCTAGCAGATCCCCTGACATTTGACCATGGGCAACACGAATCTTGGCATCTGGCAACATTTCGGATAAACGTCGATACATTTTATCAATTGTCTGGACTCTATTGTAGACAAAATACACTTGCCCACCCCGTTTTAACTCCCGCTTAATGGCGTCACGAATGATTTCTTCATCATATTCCACTACATAACTTTGTACTGGAAATCGTTCTTCAGGAGCCGTTTCAATAATACTCATGTCCCGGGCACCCACTAGGGACATATGCAATGTGCGGGGGATGGGCGTAGCACTTAACGTTAATATATCAATCTGGGTACACCATCTTTTTAACTTTTCTTTTTGTTTGACACCAAAACGCTGTTCTTCATCAACAACAAGAAGTCCAATGTTTTTAAACGTCACATCAGACTGCAAAATGCGATGAGTGCCAATCAACACATCCACCTGGCCACTGGCGACGCCTTCGATAGTAGCTCGCTGTTCCTTGGCACTTCTGAAACGACTCATGACATCGACTGTCAGCCCTGTACCTTCGAATCGGGCCATAAATGTCTGATAATGTTGTTGGGCCAACACTGTCGTTGGCACCAATACGGCAACTTGCTTGCCATTCATTACGGCTTTGAACGCTGCTCTAAGAGCCACTTCCGTTTTACCAAACCCCACATCGCCGCACAACAGGCGATCCATGGGACGCGCCAATTCCATATCGGCTTTAATTTCTGCAATAGCGACAAGTTGATCAGGTGTTTCTTCAAAGGGAAAAGCATCTTCAAATTCTTGTTGCCAAGGGGTGTCAACATCACAGGCAAAACCTATGGCAACCTGCCGTTTAGCATATATTTCTAACAATTCTTTCGCCATATCGGCTACTGCTTTTTCAGCTTTACCCTTGGCCTTAACCCATTCACTACCACCCATTTTACTAAGTCGGGGTGCATCCCCTTCTGAGCCGATATATTTCTGCAATAATTGAACCTGATCCGTGGGCACATACAGTTTATCTTCCCCAGCATAACGAATATGTAAATAATCTTTGTGAACATTACCAACAACCAAAGTTTCTACACCTACATATTTGCCAATACCATGATTGATATGTACAACATAATCACCAACTTTAATATCACGAAAATAAGCAATTTGCTGCCCTTTACCTACCCGGGGACGAGGTTTTTTCTTTTGCCGTCCCATAATATCTTTTTCTGTACAGATTACAAAATGAGCCTGAGGCAGTTCAAAACCGGATGATAATATGCCTACTGTCACTAAGGTCGTACCAGCAACCAAGGTAGGTATATCGTTAGCTGAAATAGCATTAATTCCTTCCCCAACTAAACTTTGCTGCATGGATATGGCCTTTTCCAGGTTAGACATAAAAATAACTGTACTGAAATTGCGTTCCTGCCAACTTTTCAATTCCGTCAATAGCATATCCATCTGTCCATGAAAAGGTGCAACACTCTTGGCTGTAATGCTGATGATTTCACTGGGTTCAGTGTGAGGAATTTTCTGCAACATTAATGATAAATACAATACATTCTTATTCTTAGCTACTGCCACTAAATCTGCCCAAGTAAATGTGACTTTTTTCAACTCAGGATTTTCCTTAATTAGCTTTCCAATCTGTTCTCTAATACGTGCTGCCTCATCAAAAACAATCGTCGCTAATTCAGGAAAATAGGATAAGAACACAGCATGTTGCTGTTTGTGTTGTACTTCAGAAAGTCCAAGTATATCGACTTGCGACACACTGACGATGGAGCGTTGGGTAACAGGATCAAATTCCCGCAAGGAGTCCACAACATCACCAAATAGTTCCAAACGGATTGGGACCTTATTATTAATGGGGAAGATATCAACAATCCCCCCCCGAGCACTAAACTGACCGATGGACTCTACCTGATCAACGCGCTCATAACCAAACCCTACTAATGATTCGATCAATTGTTCACGTACAATCTCAGCACCGTTGTCGATTGTAATGCGACTATTTTCAAAATCAGCCTTGGATAAAACCCTTTGCATGGCAGCTTCCGCCGTAGCGAGAACAATTATTTTCTCACCTCGCGCCATACGCCCTAAGACATCCATCCGCTTGGCTGCTAATTCTACGCCTTTGGCGACGGCTGTAAACGTAATAATATCAAGCACTGGGAATTCCAGCACCACTGCCTCAGGAATTAGTGTCGCCAGATCCAATCGTAAATATTCAGCAGATTCATAATTACCAGTAATAATGACCATAGGCCGGGGATCAGCATGATAAGCTGCGGCCAGTAATGTACTTTTCTGTGCACCAGTCAACCCATAAACCTGACTTTGACTAGCCTGTAGTCCATAGGCGGCTATGGCTCGTTTAATCCCCTGATCAGTTTGTATCATTTCAAATAACTTATTCATAGACACCTCATCCTATATAACAAGCGCTAGTGCGCTTTTTTAACGGCAAAATACGTATGTGGAACAGAAAAAATCAACTATTGAAAATAAAGTCACGATAAACACAAAGGTCGCAGAGAAGCGCAAAGAACACAAAGTATATCCTCTTTGTGATCTTTGCGTCCGCATAGCAGCTCTGTATCTTTGTGTTCTTTCAGTTAAAATAGGGGCCCACATTTTTTCATTATAGTTTTTCATATGCTGGCATACTGGGAACTATGCTTGCAAAACAGCTAAAAGGGGCTTTAGCTAGCGCTAAAGCCCTTAAATATTTTTTGTTTAAACACTCGTTAATGATACTAGCATTGAAATGCTAGGGTCACGACTCACGAAAAATCTTTTAATAAAGATTTTAGTTACTTGCTTCAATGTAACAAATTAACTCTTTGCTCACTTTCACCTTCATTCGTTAGTCCTAGTGATTCTATACACTCGTCACACAATGACTGAACGTACATGGCATTCGCCAAGGAATCAATTTTTATTATATCTTGACGTTCCTCAGCAGTCAAGCAATCAAATCCAAATTTCACTTCATCAACTTTATCAACTTCAATCATATCAATGGGCTCACCGCAATGTTCACAAGTATAATATATTTTCATAAACAGTTTTTGCCTCCTACTTTATAATAAGGAACAGCATTCCATAAAAGAATATTTTTAATGGTAGTTTAGTGAGACAACCTAATCAAGACCACATTCCAAACCAAATGTATACTTGAGCCAGCAAGAATTCCAATAAAAATGTTATTGCTGTGGCCGAAGATAAAAACTGTTATTCCACCAAACAGCGTATGGCCTACTATGCTTAATAAGGCAGCAATACTGCCACGCTGTCCATTCTGTCGATTAAACCAATCATAACCTGCTTCTAAAATGCCAAAAACTACATGGGTGACTAAAATATCCGCTGACAGATAATAAGAACAAAGTGTTTTCGTCAACTCTTCCATTACCGGACTATAGCTAATAACAACCTTAATACCAATGTATTTTAGCAATAACTTATTTAGCAGAAAACTAAGTCCAGCCATTAGACAGCCAATCACATAAGCCATACAAAATCCTTTATGATCAAGAGTATGCTTTTATTATGACCCATAACTGCCTGAATTATACTAGAGACATCTATTCTTAACTAAACGGGGAAAAGCAGGTTCGAGCACCAATAGCTCAAACCTGCTTTCTCGGAAACTACCTACACTAAGGCAGTACATTATAGGGATTTATAGGTACACCGTTTTTCCGCACTTCAAAATGCAAATGGGGACCCGTTGATTCTCCCGTACTTCCCATATAAGCGATAACCTGCCCCCCCTTAACATATTGCCCATTTTCCACAATGGCTTCACTTAAATGACCATACAGGGTTGCATATCCCTGATCATGTTCAATCATCACAGTATAACCATAGCCTCCGTACCAACCATTATACACAACACGTCCTGACCTTGCCGCCTTGATCTTAGTACCGGCGTCATTAGCAAGATCGATACCTTCATGTATTCTTCCCCAACGAGAACCATAACCAGAAGTTAACTCTCCAACTGTCGGTAAAGAAAAGCGTTCGCTAACACTTCGCGATACAGGAATGTCAGCCCGGGCCACCTGTCGCTCGCTACTCTGAGGTTTTTTTCCACCCGGAACAAAGATTTTTTCACCAATAGCAAGTTCCTCGCCAGTTTTGCCATTAGCCGTCATGATAATGTCAACACCAACACCATACACATTAGCAATACGCCACAATGTATCTCCCATATCGGCAGTATGTAACACGCCTCGGCTTGGCAATATGATCAATTGATCGCCTTGATGAATATCTACACTAAGATTATCATTGGCTGCCTGTAAAGTATCCACATCAATCGCATACTGCTCAGCAATGCTACCCAAAGTGTCACCGTCTTGTACCGTATGCATTTTAACTTTAGTCACTTCAGCTATGGGCTTCTGAGCTATTGCTGGCATCTGTTCAGACATCTCAGTCTGTTCAGTCCGTAAATCTTTAGGCATAAACCCTAGTTTCACCACCAACAAACAAAGGGTCATGACGCCAATGAATGCCCCTAGAATCTTGGGCCGATATTTTATCGTGATGAACTGCACTGCACCACCTCCGTTTTATTTAGTAAGAAGTGTTTAACAATAGAAATAACTTAGGAGCAGTATATATTATACTCGTAAGTTATTTTTTTATGCAACTACAGTAGGATTAGTATAAATATTAATGTTTATGCCGGGAACGGCGTAGAGAAATAATTTCAATATCATCTAATGCTTCAATATATGTTAAATCTTGCTCACTTTGGGCTGGTATAACCAATTGTCCACCACATTGAGCGCACTCCAATTCAATTCCGTCAGGCAAAACTTCGGCTCCAATGGCACTACTGCCACAACGGCAATGCAATCGACCTCTCTCGGCCATATCATGTATCTTATTTAACGTTTCTAATACAACTTGAGGATTTTGAATATAATCATCATATTCATCCATATCTGCAGCTAACTTTTCAAACTCTACAGTATACTTATTAACAGTTTCTTCAATAATTTGTCTTTCTCCAATAAATCCCAGCTCAAAGTTTTCTTGCACACAATATATTTTATCCATATCAGCATGCCACAAGCGTTTGCTGTCAAGGCAAATAACATGATTTGTCTGGCATAACACGCAAGGGATGTCAAGCAAGCACTGACGTTCTCCACTACTCGTAATCGTAGCTTGCACTTGACCACAACTGCATAACAGATTACGCCGCCCAGTATTTTTCAGATTGAATCGCGAAATATTATGCATGTGTATTTTACCGCACCGAGAACAATACAAAGCCAGTGTCGAAACAGTGTTAATAACCATATACATCCCTCCTTTTCGTTATTGAATATTCAATTCGCCAGACAACAGAAAAGTTCCTGCCTATGAGAGCACTTCACTACTCTTTATCCAATCTTGAGTTCACGTTTGCTAGCACCTAAGGCAATCACTTGACCAATCATGATACATAATTCAATGATATCAAAAGGTTTAGTAACATAGGCATAAGCCCCAAGTTCTTTCGCTATATTTACCAATCCCAATTCACCATAGGCTGTCATCATAATAACCTTATCGGCCTGGTTTAAATGTTTGAGTTCACGTAATGTTTCAATACCATCCATGCCTGGCATTTTCATATCCATCAAAATTAAGGCTGGCTTGAGATCTTTAGCTTTTTGAATCCCCTCATACCCATTAGCAGCCGTATACACGTCATACCCTTCTTCAGTCAAAACTTCCATAAGCAGTCTTCTGATTCCCGGTTGATCATCAACAACCAATACTGTTGCTTTGCTACTTTGCATCCTTATTACCTCCTTATTCGATTCTCATTCCATCCTTACTTGTTATATGTTTCATCTATATGTCTATTCGCACAATACCAAAAATATCCTCCTACTTTATGGAAAATAAAGTAGGATTAAAAAAGAATTTTCAATATTTTTGCGCGGGTAGCGTGCCATATTGCCATCATGTTATAAGCTAACTCATTATGATATATTTTCAACGTATATACAGCCTGTTTGTCATCAATGGAAAACTGAATATCATTAAACGGTGTGGGTAAGCCCCATGTGTTGTAAACAAGTTGTCCATTCTTGAGTACACTAATACGATAAGCACTATCCCTTAGATAAAGTGGATATTTTATTGTTACGGTATGACTATGATTGGCATCGACAACGATATCACTGCCTAAAATACGCATAGCATATTCAGCGATCCCCTGTTCATCGGATAAACGTTTACCATACACCGCTACTAACTGTGGGGTGTAATAATCTAAATATTCTTCTACCAGTTGGCTAGCGGTAGCAAACTGCAATACCCCTTTATCAACATATCTTTGTTTAACATAAGCTAAATGATTATCGATAACTTGAAACTGTCCACCGGCCGTACTGCTCCAGTCCTCCTGCCCCATAATAAACATAGCATGGGTAAAACCAATGATGGCGTGTATTCCCGGCCTGACACCAGTATCCCCCACCGTAAAGAACTCCATACCTTGGTCGGTTTTTTCATTTAAAATTAGGGCACTTTGGCTGTCATAAGCAATTGATGCTTTGGGTGTGGGACGAAATTCAACGATGCCCACGTTGGCAATATCCGTCGTCGGCGCATTAATATTATCAGGCGCGGCAAAATAAATTTCATGGCCATATTCACCTGAGGTCAATGCATCTCCGGTATTACCATCGGCATCGCTTGACCCCCATAAGCCAACCTTTTTGTAAGCATTAGTACTCATGGCCTCATCAGCCTGGCCATTACCAAAATCAAAAGTACCGGCTCTAGCCGTTAACAATTGTCCTTGCCCTGAACCACTAACCAGTTTATCCAAAGTGCGCTGATAATCATACAACATACCTGCCCGACTACTATAATCACTAAAATCTCCTTCAGTATTGACTGAATGTGCCCAACCATGTTTTAGATGATTGGCCCACAGCCCATCCACTGCGCCATTATAGGACAATACATTGCCAGGTAGATAAGGATCATAATCTGAATGTAAGTGAATACCATATTCATGGCCACGTTCAGCTTCTTGGACTACGGATCCTTGGATGGCTGACACAACCTTAGGCCACTGCCCTGTGGTCGATTGCCCCCCAGCCCACTGAGCAGCTCTTACAGCAGGCCAAGCTATATAATGTGTCCATTTTGCGCCATACTTATCCGCAATGCGATCGAGTGCTTCCGGTTTCTGTACCATTTGTACCAAAAACTCTTGGGGATCTAACCAGCTATTTTGATTACCCCATCCTCGAATATATCCAGCACCATCAATAGGTTCCAGATCTTCAGTCATTACATAAAAAATCTTACCAGGCCGTTTATCAGCTACCCTTACTTGCACCTGGGACTCGGCCTCTACATCATTAACACTGAATTTAATCGACCAAGGTTTATTCAAATTGACAGCATCAGGTCGCTGGGCTTTCACTTGCCAGCTTACATGCTTTTTCTCCTTTGGCGCCAATTGGTCAATTATCTGAGCTATTTGATTAGGAGCAATCAGCCCGCCACCATAAGGTTCAATCAGTTTAACGGCTACATGATTCACCAGTTGGTCACTCACATTCTGCACATCAGCTTCAATCGACAGCATATCACCTTGATTAGCAGTATAAGTGAAGGTCTTCGGCATTAGAACCACGGCCTTAGTATTATCAGTACCTACGCCAAACTTGGTCATCAGCACATGTTGCCCTTGGCTCACTTCTACACTCAAACGATATGTTATTGCATCCGTCAGATTTCCTTGCGGCAGGTCCCTGAACATTTGAGAAAAATGATAAGATTGCTCTAACCAACCTCCTTGATAGTTGGTCGTATATCGCACATCCTGCCACCGACTCAAACTACCGCCTTGTGGCACTTGACCTGTAAAAATAGAACCTGTTTCAGCTAAGGTCTTCCCCTCCTTGTCAAGGGCGCTCAATTTAATCCGGCCTTGGCCTTGGGTCGACAGAAACTGTAACCGTAGTTGAGCAAAGGCCGTGTCATTAGCCTGTATGTCTACAAAGTATTCCATATGACCCTGATTACCTGCTGCCAACTCTAGCATCGTATCACCCGAAGTTGTTGCCGATAATACCCGTTCAGTATTGCCCTCACCCTGCTGTAGCAGATGAGTGGCTACATCCCATTGTTGACTTGCATCCGTGCCAAGAACCGTCAAGCCCGCTATTGGTGCTGGCGGATTGGTAGTACAACCACTCATTATTAAAACTAATAACAGTATTAATAAAATAAATTTATGTATCATCTCTTCCTACCTTTTCTATAATATGTTCTATAACCACATTGGCATATGTGTAAGGGAACTGCCAATCAAAGTAAAACAAATTACACACAAAATGCCCATAACCAACAGTGGCGTAATAAAAACTAGTACGGCTTGAGGCGTGGACAACTGGTATACTTCTTTGATGGCCACTACATCCAGGAACAGGGACCACAACATAACGACTAACACCCCTATCGTCATTAGTAAAGTCTTACTATTTTCTGGGAAAAACGTTATCAGTGCCCAAAGTGGTACGATGAAGATACGGGGAACATGAGCAAACCCCAGGGCTGTAAAGAGCCCTCTCGCACTGCCTTGACCACCAAAAAACTCGGCTATCAAATGCCAAATGGCAGCTCCCATAACCCACAAAACAACACTACCAAATATTTTCAGGACAATCATCACCTGAATCATTGTTGACATGCCAGTAGCTTTCAGGCCAAAATACAATGCCAAAATTGGGATAAGGATACTCAGTGAAAAAGCAACAAGGGCCTGCCCCACATTTTTTCCCTTTGCCATATTCCTCATCCCTATAATTGGCTGAAACAGTATATCGTACAACGTCTCAAATAAACTGTCCATTTACTTCACCTGCCATTGGTCTGTTTCCATATCCATTACATGACTACTATTGAGGGCATTTTTAGCCTGATTCAATATTACTTTTTCTAACAACGAACTAGCCTGCTCACTTCCCCCAAACAGCATATTCCAAGGAGACTGCTTACCATATTCTTTAATTTCCGGTTTACCACTCATACCAGCTAACTTTGCTGCACCATCAATGGCATCATACATATTACCCAATTCGTCGATTAAGCCTAATTGCTTAGCCTGATTACCTGTGTAAATTCGCCCGTCAGCTAACTTACGCACCGCAGTCTCATCCATTTTACGGCCTTCAGACACCACTGCCACAAATTGATTATAGATATCATCCACCATCACCTGAATGATGGCCCGTTCTTCATCAGTCATGGGACGTTCGGGTGACAAAATATCTTTATGAGGTCCGCTTTTAATTTTTTCTTGATAAATTCCCACTTTTTTATACAATTCTTCCCAATTAGCATAAGGAACATAGACCCCTATACTACCTGTCATGGTCGTAGGATTGGCATAGATTTTATCAGTACAAGCTGCCAACCAGTAGCCGCCTGAAGCCGCCACATCCCCCATGGACGAAACGACAACTTTACCTTTCCCTCGCAGTTTTTTGATTTCCTCGCCAACTTCTTGGGAAGCTGCTGCACTACCACCTGGACTATTAATTCTGAGAACGACGGCCTTGACCGACTCATCATCTCTGGCCTCATGAAGTTGTTTAATTATCTGGTCGGTACCACCCTGCTCAACCAATACATTACTTTGTCCTCGTCCACCCACGATAACACCTTCAACATAAATAATAGCAATTTTCTCAGATAAACGAGGCCTTTTACTACCACCACTTTGAAATGCTAGCCCCACTAGGGAAGAAAGAATTAATAATGAGATTAGGATAATAACGGATTTCTTATACATAAAGATCCTCCTTCGTTTCATTATGGAAAAAGCAACTGTGGTCAATCAGTCCACAGTTGCTTACTTTTATTTTTTATTATTAAGAGCAGCTTTTACAAAGTCTCTGAATAATGGATGAGGTTTAGTTGGACGGGATTTAAACTCGGGATGAAATTGGGTAGCAACATACCAGGGATGATCCTTAAGCTCTACAATTTCAACTAAACTCCCCTTCGGCAACGTACCACCAATGACCAAACCCGCACCCGTTAATTGTTCACGGTAAAAATTATTAAATTCCCAACGATGACGATGACGTTCATAAATAATTTCATCTTGATAAGCTTCATATGTTAACGTTCCCTCAGTTACCTTACATGGATATACGCCAAGACGCATGGTACCGCCCTTATCTTCTACGGCCACTTGCTCTAACATGAGATCAATCACTGGATGAGGCGTATCAACATTAAACTCCGTGCTATGGGCTCCTGCTAGATGGCACACATTACGGGCAAACTCAATCACCGCACACTGCATACCTAGACACAAGCCGAAAAAGGGAACTTTCTTTTCTCGGGCATATTGAATGGCTTTGATTTTACCTTCCACGCCTCGATCGCCAAAACCGCCTGGCACTAAGATACCATCAACGTCGGCGAAACAAGTGGCAAGATCAACATCACTGGCTTCAATTTCTTCGGCATTAACCCACTTTATCTGAATGGCAGTATCATTGGCAATACCAGCGTGCTTAAGGGCTTCCGATACGCTCAAATAAGCATCGGGTAGTGCCACATATTTACCAACAATGGCAATGGTCACACTCTGGGATGGATTAATGATCTTTTCTAGCATTTTATTCCATTCTGTCATATCGGCTTCGGCAGCATTAATATTCAGTTTTTGCAAAACAATACGATCAAGATTTTGTTCTTGTAGCATGATTGGCACTTCATAAATACTATCCACTGTTTTATTTTGAATGACAGCATTGGCATCAATATCACAGAACAGTGCCAGTTTATCCCTCATGTCGGGGGAAATATCATATTCCGTACGGCACACAATGATATCAGGGGTAATACCAATGCCCCTAAGTTCTTTGACACTATGCTGAGTTGGTTTCGTCTTCAGTTCACCTGCTGCAGAAATATAAGGCAACAGTGTCACATGAAGATAAAGTACGCCATCCCGACCCACTTCTTTCTTTACCTGACGGATAGCTTCCAAGAAAGGTAGACTTTCAATATCACCCACAGTGCCACCAATCTCAGTAATGACAACATCGGCATTTTCTTCTTTGCCCACACGGTAAACCCGTTCTTTAATTTCATTGGTAATATGAGGAATGACCTGGACGGTTCCCCCTAAATAATCGCCTTTACGTTCTTTATTAATAACCGATAAATATATTTTACCTGCCGTCACATTGGAACTTTTGCTCAAATTTATATCAATAAACCGTTCATAATGTCCTAAATCCAAATCAGTTTCTGCACCATCTTCAGTGACAAATACTTCACCATGTTGATATGGACTCATGGTACCAGGATCAATGTTTATGTAAGGATCAAATTTTTGAATTGTCACTTTTAGCCCACGATTTTTTAACAAACGCCCTAGAGAAGCCGCTGTAATGCCTTTACCCAGTGAAGATACAACGCCCCCGGTAACGAAAATATATTTAGCCATAATATTAGTTCCTCCTAAAATACCTTTAACAATATAATCCTTATAAAAGCTGCTACAAAAGTCAATCTGCGATTGTACAATTATTGATGTTAGCATTGCGCTACTTCAGTACGCCAATTATTTTATACTTTACCCTAAGGCAGTGTCAAGTACTTATTCTCTTTCGCTAGGCTCAGTATTGGCTGCCACATATTCTTGCTGAATTTCTTCAAATAGTTTTTGCCGCCGAACCGTCGAGGAAGTTTTTACACTTTCATCTTTATCAGCCGTCGAGCGTCCACTCAATTGCTGAGGCGACCATTCTACAAGTCCCCACATTCCTTTACCCATATGCACAAATCGACTATCAATATTTATTTGGGTATGCACTTCAGCAATGGCATGGGCAATAGAGTGAATTCTGCGACCTTTCAGTTCTAATGCCTCAGTAATTAAATCTCTAAAATACATAGACTTTCCTACTTTTTGCAAGATCTTAAAGGCAAGTTCCACTTCGGAAACTTGCGTTATTATTTCTGTCATATAAATTAAATCCTCCACATTTAAAATTTCATAAGGCCACTTTTGCTGGTAACATTCACCACACATAGAGAAATTCCCTTTTTTTAAAAAATTTCTTTACATTTTTTCTGGGGCACTAATTCCTAAAATACCAAGAGCATGACGAATGGTTGTCTGTACAGCCTTTACCAAAGCCATGCGGGCTAGTTGCAGATCATGGTCAACCCCATTAATATGACATTGGCTATAAAAAGTATGGAATAAACCTGCTAAGTCATGGACATAACGGGCAATATGATGGGCTGCTCGTTCTCTAGCAGCATCAGCGATTTCCTCTTGATATTCACCTAATTTTTTAATCAGCGCTATTTCATAGTCACTGGTCAATAAACCTAATTTAGTATGATCAATATCACCAAGGGTAATACCACTCTCTGCAAGTTGACGGAAAATGCTTGCAATCCGAGCATGAGCATACTGTATATAATACACTGGGTTTTCACTGGATTTTGACTTAGCCAAATCAAGATCAAAATCCAGTTGACTATCAAGAGAACGCATAATAAAGAAAAAACGAGCAGCATCCGTGCCAACTTCTTCAATTAATTCACTTAAGGTCACACTTTGCCCTGTACGTTTGGACATTTTCACCAACTGGCCATTGCGATACAAGCTAACCATTTGTACTATCAAAACTTCCAATTGCTCTGGAAGGTATCCTAGGGAAGTAATGGCGGCTTTGACCCGGCAAATATAGCCATGATGATCAGCGCCCCAAATATTGATCAGTTTATGAAAACCACGTTCTAGTTTATTGCGATGATAAGCAATATCGGCAGCCAAATAAGTAGGTATACCATTTTCGCGAATAACGACTCGATCTTTATCATCACCATAGGCTGTAGATTTTAGCCATAGAGCTCCATCTTTCTCATAGATCGACCCATTATCCTGCAATACCTGGCAAGTCTCAGTAAGGGCGTTGCTTTGATGCAAGGTAGACTCACTGAACCATACATCGAACTGTACATTAAAGGCTGCCAGATCAGCTTTTAATGCCGCTAATTTTTCACTAAGAGCAATACCTTTAAACAGTAATAATCGCTGTTCTACTGCCACGCTCAGATGTTTATCCCCATCTTTGTCAATAATACCTTGGGCCGTGGCGACAATATCTTGGCCATGATAGCCATCGGCTGGGAATTCCACCGTCTGCCCTAATAATTCCAGGTAACGCGCATTGACTGATGCCGCTAGATTATCAATTTGGTTACCAGCATCATTAATATAATATTCACTTGCCACATTATAACCGGCAGCCTTTAATAAGTTAACTAATGCACTCCCCACGGCAGCGCCACGGCCATGACCAACATGGAGGGGACCTGTAGGATTGGCACTGACAAACTCGATCTGTACACGCTCGCCAGCCCCTGATTGGCCATTACCATAATTTTCACCTTGTGCTAAAATATCACCCAACATGGTATACAGCCAATCTGATTTTAAATAAAAATTAATAAACCCTGGACCAGCAATCACCGTCTTATCCAGCCACGTTGCCTGTAACCTTTTTCCAATAGCCTCTGCGATTATTTTCGGATTGGTTTTAGCGGCTTTCGCAGCCTGCATGGCAAAATTAGTAGCAAAATCCCCAAATTCCTTCTTGGGTGGCACTTCCAGTATGATTTTCGGCAACTCCTCAGCACTAAATACACCATCGGCCATCGCTTGACGCGTGGCCTCATAAATTGCCTTTTCTAATAACTCTTTAATATCCATTTTTATTTTCCTCCCGTACACTGATCGACAAGGTATTGGTACTTTGCCACTGTCCATTTATTTCTAACTCATAACGAATGTGGATATTCTTAGCTGGAGCACTTAAATCTAGATCTATATTTTGGGTTAATATCCCCATATCCATGGTGATATAAGGAGTCACATAAGTACTAAAACTTTTTGTGCCTAAACGAAACTCCTGTCGTTGCTTCACGCTTCCCATTCTGACTAACACAACATACTCATCATACACTTTCAGCATGTTTTTAGTGCCTTCCAGCCCTGATACTTCACTATCCTGATACACAATATACTGTACACCATTTTTTTCATAATAGTGCCCTGCAGTGATGAGTTCTATACGCGATTCTTCTCCCTGAACATCACGCTGAGTACCGACTAGTGTCACTACAACATTAATCATACACTTATCTCCCTTGTCAACCTGACAATATATTATAGCGTATTCAACAACTATTGTAACGTAAAATCAAAAATAAAACACCCCCTCATCGGAGGGGGCAGTTTATAACACCCTATTTTTGTCTTATAACTAGCCGATGGGCTACTACTATCTGATTACTTTATTTGAAAAACCGTAGCGCCGCTGTCTCTCTACTGAATAAAGAAAGAGCGGCGCCTATATGGATGAGGTGTCATATGACTGCCTCTCCAGTAGTAGTATATTCATATTTCTTAAAAAGAATTACTAAATCTCACTTATTTCCCCCTTTAATAACCAATAATCAGCAAACTCTCAATCAATGAAAACATTCGTTCAATATTACAGAGCCTTTTAATGGTATTATTATAAAACTCACTGCTGGATTGTTGCCCTTGACGAATGACAGGAACTAATAATACCCCATGGCGGATGACTGATGACTCGCCAAACTTACAAATATTTTTCCAAATATTATTGATTTCACCTTTTTCCACTTCAACAGCAATTTGCAATTCAGGATGGTAAAAATCTACTTCAAAATTCAGACCTTTTTTAAATAGCCCTTCATACTTTCGATTGGTAACGGAATGCAAAAAACCTAAACGCCCCATATCATCAACAATTACTTTTTCAGCTTCAATACTTTTGCGAAAGGGAGTATTGCGAATAGCAGCTAATGCTGCCTGATGAAGAACAACAACTTGGCATAAGTTTTTTTCCGTAGGGTTTATGGCGATTTGATATAAATACCGATGGGGCGGAAACACTAACTCAGCACTTTTTTCCATAGATTAAACCTCTTATTCCCACAACTTTTTTATGTCTACACCAATATAATAACTTTTAATAATTTCTTCTGCTGCTAAACCCTTCTGAGCTAAAGTATAGGCGCCCCATTGACATAATCCTACGCCATTTCCCCAGCCCATTCCTTTAAAAACAAAATTTTGTCCATCATAACTCATCTCCGTAATTAGCGTGGACTTCAGACGATCATAACCTATTTTTTTTCTGAAATCAGCACCATATATTTTTTTGTTGCCTGCCCCTATGGTGAGGATACGCCCCGAGGGACCTTTTTCCAAAATAGCAATATCAGCTGGGTTTTCCGTATACCCTACAGCAGTAGCTACTTCAGATGCAGGAATTTTAGCCGTCCACGATTGTACGTTCACTGGTGCATACTCAAAACAGTGATCGACTACTGGCTGAAAATAAGGTGTTGGTGTGGCAATCTCCTTCGGAAAGCTTTCCTCTTTAGTGGCGGCAATCTGCCCATTGCATGAACTATAAATAGCATTAACCAGGCCACCAGCATATAATAGCACCTGCCCTCTTGTGCGGCGCACTGCCTCCCGAACATTGTCATTCACTCGTTCGGGCGCATACGCCTGCAGTTCTTCCTTAGCAGTGCTAACATCGGCGTGATGGAGTCGTTTAATAGTACCAGCCTCAATGGCATTAATCGTAAGTGTTCTAGAGGCAATGGCTTGAGCCGCTAACGCCTCAATGGGCCAATTGGGGTCCATTTCTTTAGCGATAACACCTTCTAAATATGTTTCCAGTGTTATACTCTCAATATAATTTTTATCTGATATCCACACCCTAACGACAGGCTCATTTTTATACTTGCTAACATCAAAAGGTACTAGGCCTGGTATGGGCTCAACCACCTTAGGTATGGGAGTTTCTTCAGTTGGGCCATCAGGCGTAGGGCTACTAGCAGGAGGGCGCAATAGAGAATAGGCTCCTGCAACAATCAGTGCAATCGTGATAATCAGAATTGAAATCGTGTTTTTTTTTTGCATTTGCTCCCACCTCAAGGTTAGTATGGAGCAATCTTTTTATCACTATACATTTCTTTTTAAATCTAACGATACAGTCCATAATTTAAAAAATAAAAAACCTCAACCTTTGTATAAAGGCTGAGGTTTTTGGAAATCATTTTCCAACATAAGGAATAACTAACGGGCCCAAGGGCAGAATAGCAATACTGGCATCTGGTCCATATTTATTTATTAATTGTTTCAGCGTTTGCTCTACATTTTCAACATAATTGATCATAGCCTCTGTTACCGTCTGCTTATCAAGTAATGAATACAAATAACAATCGGCTTGCATCTGGATCATGGCCAACTTCTGGGCCTCCCATTGATCAAACATGGAGAAACTAGGATCATTAATCATCTCCAATAACTCCTGTGGTGTATTACGCATTTTCAGTATGGGCCCAAAATTACCATGACTCGGCAATCCATCCGAGCATTCCGAAACAGCAATAACACTTCCCCCTTGTTTCACAACTTGAGCACCAGCACTCATACCTTTCACTGTTTGATACAGATTCTGGTCTAAAGGATAGCCCGAATTAGTTGTAATTACAATATCAAAAGCTTTATCAACAGCAAACATGGCATGTTTTTTGACAAACTCACACCCGACGCGGTGAGCCGTGATAACATCGCCAGCAAATACCTTGGTGATTTCTTTTTCACCATTCAATGTTACATTTAACATAAACTCAGGTTTAGCCATCAAACAATTTTGCGTAGCTGCATCTTGTACACCATTACCATCAATCACACCCCACGTACTTTGAGGATTACCAATCATCTCGGCATTGTGAAAATCTTGAATGGTCTTAATACCAACAATACCAGGATTAATGCCTTTAGGACCACCAGAAAAACCTGCAAAAAAATGAGGTTCAATAAATCCAGTAACAATTCTAAAATCAGCTTCCACATAAGTTTTATTTAGATATACATCTGATCCATAGCTATTACGACCAACATGTACCAATTTATTATCATCAAAGGCATCATGATTGATGACCTTAATGGTATCAACAACGTCCTGCCCTAACATCTGAATAAGTTCTTCTTTCGTATTAGGGCGATGACTGCCCAAACCATTAATGACTACAAAATTTTCTTTAGGAACATGGGATAATTCCTCAATCAACCATGGCACTAACTTTTCACTAGGAGTGGGACGTGTGATATCAGCAATTACAATAGCGACAGTATCCGTCGCTTTTACCATGTCTTTTAAGGGCGGAGTACCAATGGGTTGACGCAGGGCAGCAAGCACTGCACCTTTTTCATCTGGCAAACCAGGCAAATGACGTGGTTCAATGACGACAGCCCTATCAGGAACTTGAATACTTAGATCATCCTTACCATATGCCAATTTTACTTGTTTCATATCATGTAACCCCCTATTTATTTCATGTTCCACTATAGTATTTCACCAAAAATCCTACTGTTCCTGCTTCATAAGCTTGGAAAAATCATTTAGCAATCCATTCATTATGTTCATTACTATTATTACGTCTTAATCACTAAATATATACATAAAAAGAGCTTATGTCTCCCCCGATAGCAAGAAAGACTTGGCCCTAGCCAAGTCTTAAGTATTACGATTTTATTGTTATAATGTATTTCTCCACCATTTTAACCGGGTGATACGATTCTTTTGCTTTTCGTAAGCCCTCGATACCCATATCTTCTTCCCGATTAATGAACTCCAAGTGTTGCCAATTTCGCTCACAAAATTCTTGGTTAATGACCCCATAAACACTTTTATACTCTAGAAGACCTTTCTCCACATGAATGACTGCCGTATTATCACTGCTGGCCTCACCATAGGTAAGTCCCACCATCTTATCACCGATAAATATGGTCGCACCGCGAAAACCAAGAGTCGTAAAGTTATTCAATGCTTCTAGAATGGCCTTGCGTTCACAGTCAATACTATCACCTTTCACGCAACCACGCTCAGTACACCACTCAGCCATAAAAGCAATACATTGATCCATCATGTCAGCGGTCATGGGTCTATATTCATAGTCACTATATTTCTTTTTGAAGCCATTGATGTGATTTTTCTTAGTGTGAAATTTACGTCCCTTTAGTTCAATCAAGTCTTTCGATAAATATACATAATCAAAATTATCCCGTTCAGCGCAGCACAAAAAATAGCCTGGTTTTATTTTTTCTAGCCACTCGACCATATATTTTTCCACGCCCTGGAACATAAATTGAAACTTCTGTTCCTCTGCATGGGCGAGCAATTTTCCCAGTACCTCAGTCAACCCTAGCTCGGGACCAAAGGGTGGCAAGAAAAATTTTTCTCCTTCCCAGATGGCTTTAACACATAAAAAATCCCCTTCAACCGCCCACTGTATCTTATAAGCGTTGCGCCACATAAACAAATTAGTGAAATTATAATGGGAATTTTCATACCGTCGTGCATGAAAAAACCTATCGAATAGTGGCTTATCCTCGAGAGTAAGATATTGAAACTTAATGGTAAAACCTCCTCAAACACAACTATGCTATTCATTATACATGATTCTCAGAAAAAATATAATACAAATCGACAAAAAGCAACGACTGTCTTAACAGGAATCATCCTATTATAAGCCGAACTAAGAACTATATACAACAACCTTGCTTTACTTTTAGAGAAAAATTAGCCAACGCTAAGTCTTAATTACTCTTACTTAGGATCAAAAAGCGGTATACTTTTTGATTCTGAAATAAATTTCAGGAGAGAAATATATGTTAAATGCGGCCTTAAAAATACTTAAACAACATTATGGTTATACGACCTTCCGTCCCGGACAAGATCACATCATTACCAGTCTACTACACCATACTGACACTTTAGCCATCATGCCCACCGGCGCTGGAAAATCTCTCTGTTTTCAAATTCCCGCCCTACTCATGCCTGGCAGTACACTTGTGGTATCACCCCTGATTTCATTAATGAAAGACCAAGTGGATGCCCTCGGCAGTTTAGGCATTCCAGCTACATTTATTAACAGTTCACTCACAGCATCAGAAGTGAATGAACGCATCTATAAGGCACGCTGTGGTCATTATAAGATTATCTATATCGCCCCCGAGCGATTAGAATCAGAAGCCTTTCAATCCGCCATCAAATGCCTTACCATCTCCTTCTTAGCCATTGATGAAGCCCATTGCATGTCACAATGGGGGCATGATTTCCGCCCTAGTTACCGGGGCATTGGATCATTTATCCGTTCCCTGCCAAACCGTCCGGTCATCGGTGCCTTTACGGCCACCGCCACTACAGATGTGACAAAAGATATTGTGGCACTCTTAGCATTACAAAAACCTGACATCTATATTACTGGCTTTGACCGGGAAAATTTACTATTTACAGTGGTTCGCGGTGAAAACAAACCTGAATTTACCCTAAAATATATTGATGCCAACAAAGGCCAATCCGGCATTATTTATGCCGCCACGCGCAAAGAAGTCGACAATCTTTATACCACCCTCCAGAAAAAGGGCTATTCTGTCGGCAAATATCATGCCGGTCTTACAGACGCTGAGCGTCAACGTTACCAAGAAGCTTTTATCTATGATGACATCAGCATTATGGTGGCCACCAATGCTTTTGGCATGGGCATTGACAAATCCAACGTCCGTTATGTCATCCATTACAACATGCCCAAAAGCATGGAAGCTTATTATCAAGAAGCTGGTCGTGCGGGACGAGATGGAGAAAAAAGTGAATGTATTTTAATTTTTGGGGCCCAAGATCCATTGTTACAACGTTATCTGATCGAACAAACTACCGGTGATACAGAACGCAAAACCCACGAACTAGGAAAGCTACAAACTATGGTGGATTACTGTCATACTCCAGAATGCTTGCGCAAATTTATCTTAAACTATTTTGGCGAAACAAAGGGGCAAGCCGAATGCGCTAATTGTAGCAATTGTAATGATGACAATGAACTCACTGATATTACCCTAGAGGCTCAAAAAATTTTTTCCTGCGTTATGCGAATGAAAGAACGTTATGGCACGACACTGGTCGCTAGCGTACTCAAAGGTTCAAAAGACAAAAAAGTCCTACACCTAGGATTTGATAATTTATCTACCTATGGACTCTTAAAAACCTATACTGTACAAGAGATACGCAATTCTATTAACCGTTTAATTGCTACCGACTACCTATCCCTCACTGACAGCGAATATCCCGTCGTCAGACTGGCAAGCAAAGCAACCCCTGTCTTAAGAGGACAAGCCCAAGTGTGGCAAAAAGTTCCCCTTCGCCCACAGAAACTCGCGGTGGATAACTCTCTCTTTGAAATTCTCCGTGCCTTACGCAAGGAAATTGCCGATCGGGAAAAAGTTCCTCCTTATCATGTATTCGCTGACACGGCCCTTCGCGAAATGAGCGAATATTGTCCCACTGATCCTAAGAGCCTCCTCTTAATAAAAGGTGTCGGCGAAGTCAAACTGGCACGTTATGGGCAAGAATTTTTAAAACTTTTACAGCAATACGCTGAAAAAAATAATATAAAACCGACTAGCCCTTCTCCTGAAGAAAAGCAGATAACTCATAAAGACCAAGAGAATCCCAGTCATCTTGTTACCTTAGAAATGTATAAAGCAGGGCATTCCCTAGAAGAGATTAGCCTAGAGCGCAAGCTAAAAATACTTACGGTACAAGATCATTTGGTACGGTGTAGCACTGAAGGCCATGCCGTTAACTGGAATCCCCTCATCCCACCCGAATATGAACAACTTATCCTACGCACAATTGGCGAAATTGGTGCCAGCAAGCTAAAAAACCTTAAAGATGCTCTGCCAGATGAAGTAGAATATACGGCCATTAAAGCCGTCCTTTGCAAATATAGTTGCGGACAATAAAAAAGATGGGTGATTTATAAATCGCCCATCTTTTTTATTATCTATAAGTCGTATTATCGATTAAGGTTCCCCTATTTCTTCCGCTAGTTCATTTAAATAGGTCCATCGTTCCATTAATTCTTCTAGTTTTTCCTCAAGTTGTCCCTGTACACCGGTCAACTCCTGGAGTCGACTAAAATCACTGCCTGTCTCATTCATACGAGTAGCAACTACCTTAATTTCATTTTCTACACTTTCAATAACAGCATCAATTTCTGCATATTCTTTTTGCTCTTTAAACGTAAATTTACGAACCCGTTCTTTAGGTTTTTCAACTTGAATTTCTTTAGTATCGTCTATTTTTCCCTGACTGGAACCTGTATTTTCCTGCAATTGGGCAACCTGAAAGTAGTCAGAATAACCGCCAACATATTGTTTAATCGAGCCATCACTTTCAAAGGCAAAAATTTTATCCACTACCCGATCTAAGAAATACCGATCATGGGATACCACAATAACGGCTCCAGGAAATTCATCTAAATACTCTTCTAAAATACCCAATGTTTGAATATCTAGATCATTGGTCGGTTCATCTAAAAGTAATACATTGGGAGATGACATTAATATTCTCAGCAAATATAAGCGTCGTTTCTCACCGCCTGATAATTTGTTAATGGGTGTCCATTGCAAGTCGGGGGAAAATAAAAAGCGCTCCAACATTTGGGAAGCAGTGATGGTACCACCATCAGCCGTTGGAAGAAAATTAGCTTCCTCTTTAATATATTCAATGACCCGCAAGTTCTCATCCATATCAGCAATTTCTTGAGAGAAATAGCCAATTTTCACCGTCTGACCAATATCCACAATACCACTGTCGGGAATGATTTGACGGGTAATCATATTCAACAAGGTTGATTTACCACTACCATTAGGTCCAACAATACCCATGCGATCATCACGCAAAACAATATAACTAAAGTCCGTAATGATTGTCCGCTCGCCAAAGGTTTTACTCACATGTTCGAGTTCAACAATCTTACGACCTAGTCGACTAGCACCTGCGCTAATTTCCACCCTGTCCTGACTTAAATCCACTTTCTCGCTACTCAGCTCTACAAATCTGTCGATCCGTGCTTTTTGCTTGGTACCTCGTCCCCTGGCTCCTCTATGCATCCAAGCTAATTCAGTCCTGAGGTGATTTTGTCGTTTATTTTCACTGGCTTCTTGATCGGCTTCCCGTTGCATTTTTAATTCTAGAAAGTTACTATAATTACCTATATAGTTATATAAGCAGCCTTTATCTAATTCAATAATTCGATTAACCACTCGGTCTAAAAAATAACGGTCATGGGTAATGAGGACCAACGCCCCGCGACGTTTGTACAAATACTCCTCTAGCCAAGCCACTGTATCATTATCAATATGATTGGTCGGCTCATCTAATATAAGCAGATCAGCAGGATGGATCAAAGCCCCAGCCAAGGCGATACGCTTACGCTGTCCACCTGACAACTGGCCTACCAGTGCTTCAAAGTCAGTAATACCTAATTTCGTCAAAATACTCTTGGCTTCACTTTCTAGTTGCCAACCGTTCATAGCATCCATCTGTTGCCCCAGTGCAATCAAACGTTTTTGTAAGCCATCATCCTCCGAGTTATGCCCCATGGCTAACAGTACTTGTTCATACTCTCGTAACAACTTCATCACTGGTGAATATCCTTTGAACACTTGCGCAAGCACCGTATCCTGGACATTAAAATCAGGATTTTGTGGTAAATATTGAACCTCTACCCCGCCACCCACTGTCACATTACCTTCATCAGCTTCTTCTAATCCAGAAATTATTTTAAGAAAAGTGGACTTTCCTGTACCATTTACACCAATCAAACCAATTTTGTCATTTTCATCAATACCAAGAGAAATTTTACTAAATAATGTTTTCATGCCATAACTCTTGGATAAATTTTCTGTTGATAATATATTCATATTTAATCCTCTCACAAATGCAATCTTACTACTACCATTATACCTAATGAGCGCCAGTATGCAAAATTAAAAAAGAACGCCCCTTTTTAATAGAGTCGTTCCTTTCCCTTATATTGAATCATAATCACCCTGTACACACATGAGCTTATGATACATTGATCTGTATTATTTTTATGGTCCCCCCAAAGTCTTCACTGCCCAATGTGTGATTCCCATACGACAGCATCCATATACATTTTCATTACATCTTGGCTCTTTAAGCCTAATCTTCGGCAATAATCATCCGACTTTTCCCAATTTGCCTGTTCATAGGCAATGACGACTTCAAGAATCGATGTTAAAGCGCTTGGTTTTCGCCGAAGAGCATCCGTAATGTCGTTACTTAAGGCAAGGTCACTTAAAAATTTATCCATAGAACGATCCAGTAAGGCCTCAGCTAAGGAAAACATGCCGACTAAAAAAGCTGTGCTTGTCTGCCCCCTAAGGCGCAAATGGGCAGCAATTAATTCTGCGAACCGACCGCGGACGATGGATGTAACAAGCAATTCAATAGGCTTATCCCCGCTGAGCCCTTTTAACAAGACGAGGGTAATAAATTTTTCCATATTTTCCCTACCTAACATTGCTAAGGCTTGCCTAACTGAACTAATTTGCGTACGAATCCCCAAAGCCGCAGAATTAATATATTTTAAGATCTTATAAGAAAGGGATACATCTCGTTGAATAATCCGCTCAAGCTGATCGTAACTAACCAAGGGGTCGTTCAGTTCTTTAAGCAGTTGAAAATAGACCAACTTATTGCCTTGAATATCCCGGGTATTTAAAACAACTGGTTTGCAGAAAAAGTAACCCTGAAACAGAGAGTATCCCCATGTTACGGCCCGGGCGTATTGATCATAGGTTTCCACTTTTTCTGCCAGAAAAACAAGATCTTTCCGATGCTGGAAGCGCTTAGGAAGAGCTTGGCACTCGGCAGGTGAACTTAACAGAAAATCCACTTTTATAATGTCGGCAAGGGCAATAAAGGGCTCAAATTTAGCATGATAAACAAAATCATCTAGCACAATTTTATAACCAGAATCCTTGAGTTTAGTACACGCACGTAGACACTCAACATCTGGTTCTACCGTTTCCAATATTTCAATGGCAATGTCCTTGTTCGGCAGGAATGTCATAACATCATTGATTAACATTTTGCGTGAGAAATTGACGAAGGCTGGTTTGCCCTTCGTCAGTTCTTTCAGACCAATCACAAACAAACCATTAACTAATACGCTAGAAGTGGCCTCCTCCGGATCAAAATCAGCAGAATGATTGCTAGAAATTCCCCGAAATAAAAGTTCATAACCATATATCTTTAAGTTACTATCAAAAATAGGTTGACGTGCAATGATACATTCGGACATATTTGCCCCCCCGATCACCTAGTGAGTATTAACTGTCTTATTCTTATATTTTGACATTTTCGACAATCCCACAATTTTTCCTGCATATTATGTGAAATAAACATCTAAAAATGTCGATTTTACCAATGACGTAAACCAATCATTGTCACATCGGAACTGAATCATTATCCAGCATCGTCCATCAAGAAGTAATCGTCCCTGCTGGGCGCACCAAAAAATGGCCCGCCGTCATTTAAACGGCGAGCCACATTCATAATAGAAAAGTCTATTTAGTTTTGGTGTTTATCATCATCCCAATTGCCATAATCACGGCGAAAACTATAAGGTAAAAGATGACAGCCTTACCATGAGCATAACATGCAGCAATCACCATGAATACACATGCGCATAAAGCAAGGGATGGCATGAGGAAACGTTTAAAAAAGTTCAGGGATTTTTCTTTTATCATCATCATGATGAAAATTGGTATGTACATCCCATAGATTGTAACGATGGGCAGTTCAGAGCTATCGAAGCTAAACGGGCCAAACCATGGAACCTTAGCCAGATTTGCACCGTAGAAGTAGAGCAACCACGCACCGCAGAGCAGAAGACCTATAATAGAGGAATTAGTCGGCATATTGGTGTTTTTATCAATGTCTTTAAAGATTTCCGGTGCAGGGCCCATATCTCTAGCGGCCAGAGCGTAGAAGCCACGGGTGCAACCCATCATCAAACCATTTAAAGTTCCCAAACAAGAGATAACAACGAAAACCAGCAGAACGGTACCTCCAACATTCGAGAATATATTGGAAAATGCCACTTTCGCTCCGGCTTCGCCGCCTTTCATCATAACACTATTCTCAACAGCTCCGGCAAGTCCGATATAGTACAGGATATAGATCAGAGCTACGAATAGAGTTCCAAAGGTTAAGGCCAGAGGCAAATTTTTCTTAGCATCCTTCAGTTCTGCATTGATACAGGTTGCAATAATCCATCCTTCATAAGCGAAGGAGGTAGCAACAACAGCAGTAAATAGGGGGTTATCACTAGTCACATCGGCGATAACACCGCTTGTGAAATTATCAAGCAAGATGCCGTTTTTCAGACCGGCGATTGTTCCGACAATCGCCATCAGAGTCAGCGGGATGAGTTTTATCACAGTGGTAGAAACCTGAAACTTACCAGCTAACTTTGGTGAAAGAGCATTTAGTGCATAACTTACAACCAAAAAGAAACCGGAAATAACCATTGCTTCGGCACCGACAATATTCCATCCCAGCAAAACACAGACATATCTTGCAGAAACCCATGCCAATACAGAGGTAAGAGTTGGATAATAAATAGTTGCCATGAACCATCCAAGATAATAACCATACTGACTGCCGAGAGTAACCTCAGCATAGTCTACCACACCATTTACTTTTTCATATCGGGTCGCCATTGTTGCAAAAACATAAGCACAGACGATCATAATCATTCCGCCGATTACCCAGGCCAAGATGCCTAAGGGAAGATCACCACCCGTAGCCGTTAAAACTTTTTCAGCTTTAAAAAATACACCGCTGCCAATTACGATACCAACAACCATCGCGATCGCAGTCATAAGACCATATTTTTTTTCCAGTCCGTTTTCCATCATTTTATTATTCCTTTTCTAATTTATTTGTTTGCAAAAAGCACTGCTAAACCTGAAGAAAATTGTTCTCTACTTTTAGCTTCTTCCATACAATCCACTCCCATTTTTCATTTCATTGTTGCAAGGCCTAATAAACACCATAATATTTTAAATTACAACACATAGTATACTCTATGTGCGCCCACATTGCACATCTTTCTGTTTGTGATTGTGATAAGTATTAAGAAAATAGTAGACAATGAAACAAGAGGGCATAAACCATCTGTTTGCAAAAGCTATGAATAACGGAATAAAACAAGAAATCACCAGTTATATTTCATAACTGGTGATTTCTTGTGGTCTTATTATATTCTAAAATATCCGATACCAGCGGAAAATAGTTGCTGATCTTTTTTCCCTGGCACGTTTTTAATGACATCAGTACCCATTCGTTCGGAATGACCCATTTTCCCTAAAATGCGTCCATCAGGGCTAGTAATACTTTCTATAGCGTCAACTGAGCCATTCGGATTATAGGCAATATCATAGGTAGGTTGCCCACTTTTATCAACATATTGACTGGCAATCTGTCCATTTTCTCTCAATGTAGCCAGTACTGCTGGACTGGCCACAAATCGGCCTTCACCATGGGATGCGGGGATGGAATAGATATCCCCTAACTCTACATTATTAAACCACGGGGAAAGTTTGGATACGACTTTAGTGTCCACCATACAGGAAATATGTCGTCCAATTTTGTTATATGTTAAAGTCGGACAAGCAGGAGATAAATCCACAATCTCACCATAAGGTACTAACCCCAGCTTAATCAAGGCCTGAAAGCCATTACAAATACCCAGCATGAGTCCATCTTGTTTTCCTAAAAAGGTGGCTATAGCTTCTTTCATTCTAGCATTTCTAAAGAGAGTGGCAATAAATTTTCCAGAACCATCAGGTTCATCCCCTGCACTAAAACCACCTGGTAACATAATGATTTGAGCCTTACTCATTCTTGTTACCATTTCAGCAATGGACTCTTCGAGAGCTACAGATGTCAGATTTCTGATCACCATGGTATCTGCTATTCCGCCTGCCATTTCAAAAGCGCGGGCCGAATCATATTCACAGTTGGTGCCAGGAAACACAGGAATAAAGACACGAGGTCTGGCAACATTGGCACGAGGTTGCTGGGCGTGAGACTTGCTAAATAATACTTGCGGTGGTTTTCCAACTATTGTTCCTGCCTGAGTAGGGAAAACCGATTCTAAAGGCTGTTCCCAAGTCTTCTGGGCTAGGGCAATTTCAATGGTAGAACCATTAATTTCTAGCACGGGTTGCTGTTGTGTATAGCCAAGTATTGTACACAACATATCACCAACAACTTTTTGTACATCAACACCTGCAGGCATTTCCAAAATCATCGAACCATAGTTAGCAGCCAATAGCTCCTTGGTGCTTATTTCACTGGTAAAAACCATACCGATACGATTACCAAAACTCATTTTGCTAATGGCGGCAGCTAGTCCCCCTACTTTTACCGTATGGGCGGCGACAACTTTACCTGTTGCAATTAATTTTGTAATCGCTTCATAGTTTCGGCCAAGGGCCGCAAATTCTGGTAGTTCATACTCATTGCGCACGAGAGGCACCAGTACCACTTGACTGCCAACCAGCTTAAACTCTGGTGAAATGACTTGGTTAGCCTTGACCACATCAACAGCAAAAGCCACTAACGTAGGTGGTACACTGAGTTCTTTAAACGTCCCTGACATACTATCTTTGCCGCCAATGGCCGCAATACCGAATTGTTGCTGGGCATGCAGTGCTCCCAGCAAGGCACTAAAAGGTTTGCCCCATTTAACAGCATCCAGACCTAATCTTTCAAAATACTCTTGTAGCGTCAACTTAATGGTATGATAATCACCGCCCATGGCGACCACTTTAGCCACCGCTTCCACGACCGCATAGACGGCACCATGAAAAGGGCTCCATGTGGAGAGACGAGGATCATAACCATAGGTCATTAGAGTAGCCGTATTGGTTGTTCCTTTCAATAGGGGTATTTTGGCAGCCATACCTTCGGCTGGTGTAGCTTGAAAGATACCACCAAAAGGCATGAGCACGGTACCAGCACCAATACTGCTGTCAAACATTTCAACAAGACCTTTTTGACTACAAACATTTAATTGGCGTAAATTATCCAGCCAAGCTGTCTTTACATCATGGGCACACTGGGGCACCTCTGCAAAGAAATTTTCCTCAGCAACAGGCCCTATGACCTTCACCTTAGTCCGTTGTTGGATACCATTGGTATCTAAAAATTCACGACTCAGATTGACAATTGATTTACCTCGCCAATTCATGATGAGTCGCGCCTGAGCGGTTACCGTTGCTACCACTGTAGCTTCCAGATTTTCCGCCTCAGCATACCCTATAAATTCTTGTACATGCTCAGGAGATACCACCACTGCCATACGCTCCTGAGATTCAGAAATGGCCAGTTCAGTACCATCAAGACCATCATATTTTTTTGGCAACGCATCCAGGTTAATGACCAAACCATCCGTGAGTTCGCCAATGGCAACCGATGCTCCACCTGCCCCAAAATCATTACAACGTTTAATCAAAACACTGGCTTCTGGGCATCTGAACAACCTTTGTATTTTTCGTTCCGTGGGGGCATTACCTTTTTGTACTTCGGCACTACATGTTGCCAAGGATTCTTCCGTGTGTTCCTTGGAAGAACCTGTGGCGCCACCACAACCGTCCCGCCCAGTTCGTCCGCCCATCACAATGACCACATCACCAGGGACAGGGCGCAGACGTACGACATTGGCTTTGGGGGCCGCAGCAATCACAGCACCAACTTCCATCCGTTTGGCAACAAAACCCTCATGATAGATTTCCGTTACCTGGCCAGTAGAGAGTCCAATCTGATTTCCATAAGAGCTATAGCCTTCAGCCGCTCCTACCGTGATTTTACGTTGGGGCAGCTTACCTGGTAAGGTATCCTCAATTTTCGCCCGAGGATCACCACTACCAGTAACACGCATAGCCTGATATACATAGGACCGTCCTGACAAAGGGTCGCGGATGGCTCCCCCTAGGCAAGTTGCCGCACCACCAAAAGGTTCAATTTCTGTGGGATGGTTATGTGTTTCATTTTTAAACATAACCAACCATTCTTCCACAACGCCATCCACGTCTACAGGCACAACAATACTGCACGCATTGATTTCCTCAGACTGATCAAGATCATTCAGCAGTCCTTGCTGACGGAGATCTTTCATACCAATCACCGCAATATCCATCAGACAAACATCTTTGACTTTATCACCGTACAGTCGCGCCCGGGTCTGTTGGTACTGCTGATAAGCTTGGGTAATGGGCTCGGCGAAATGTCCAGCCTCAATCTCTACCTCTTCGAGAATGGTAGAAAAAGTAGTATGGCGACAATGATCGGACCAATATGTATCAAGTACACGCACTTCGGTAATCGTTGGATCCCGATGTTCACTATCTTTGAAATACTGCTGACAAAAAACAAGGTCTTCCACGCCCATGGCCAATCCCATCTCTATTAATAGTACTTGTAATTGGGCTTTTGTTTTAGTAATAAAGTCCTTAATAACGATTACATCTGGAGGATTGTCCACTGTCAAGGCTAGGCTAACTGGTTTATCCAAGCGTGCTTCCCGGGCCTCAACGGGATTAATGGTATAAGCTTTAATCTGCTTCAGTTCTTGCTCTGTAATCGAACCTTGTAAAATAATGACTTTTGCCGTGAGAATGGACAAACGTTCTTTTTGTGTCAGTAGTTGCACGCATTGTGATGCCCAGTCAGCCCGTTGGTCATACTGACCTGGTAGATATTCCACAGCAAATACCTTATCCTCTGTAGAAAGAGGTAATACCTCATCATAGATATCATCAACTGTCGGCTCGGATAATATAATGTGTTTAGCCTCAGCGTACTCCTGCTCCGTGATAGCACCAATATCATAACGATTGATAATACGCAAACCCTTTAGCCCTTGTATCCCAAGATTGTGCACTAAATCAGCATACATACCCTGGGCTTCCACTGCAAATTCAACCCGTTTCTCAACAAAAATTCGTTTCACAATACTCGTCATAAAATTACCTCCTCGATTTTTAAGCACCGTTAATTATTATTGTAGTATAATAGCATTATTAATAATAATTAATAATACTAATACTACATATTAGGAGTGTTTATATATGGATATTAATTTTGAATTATACAAAGTCTTTTATTATGTTGCTAAACACTTAAGCTTTTCGGCAGCCGCCAATGATCTTTATATTTCCCAATCAGCAGTGAGTCAAGCCATTAAAGTCCTGGAAGATAAATTAAATGATAAGCTGTTTGTGAGAAGCACCAAACAAGTACACCTCTCACCAGCTGGAGCCCTCTTATTTACCCATGTTGAACAAGCTTTTTTATTTTTAAAATTAGGAGAGCGTAATATTCATGAATTGCACTCCCTAGAGCAGGGTGAACTAAGAATAGGGGCCAGTGATACCATCTGCAAGTATTATCTATTACCTTATTTTAAACAATTTACGGAGCTATATCCCAAAATTAAACTGAATGTTACCAATCGTCCTTCCCCGATTTGCACAGAATTATTAGCAAAGGGGTTAGTCGATATTAGTGTGGTAAACCTTAGGTCTGACGACTCCTATCACAATATGACGGTCAGCAAACGCAAGATTCTTCATGATGTATTTGTCGGTAGTTCAGCCTTTGACCATCTCCGTAGCAACCGCCTCACCCTTGCCAACATTGCTTCCCTCCCCCTCCTCACTTTGGAAAAAAATACAACCACTCGATGTTTTCTTGACGCTATTTTTGCCAAGGAAAATATTTTATTTCAGCCAGAAATCCAGTTGGGCAGTGTGGATTTATTGATTGAACTAGCTAAAATCGGGTTAGGCATAACCTTTGTCAGTCGTGAGTATATACAGAAAGAACTGGCAAACAATCAGTTGTTCTCCCTCACCCTCACGACAGAGATTCCTCCACGCGAACTTGGGATTATTACTTTTGATTGCCTGCCAGTTTCTCTTGCGGCCCAAAAATTTATTGAATTATTATAGAAAGGATGTTAGCATTGCGATGCTAAGGTCGCGACTTACTCAAATCTTTTGGCAAAGATTTGGTTCAAATAAAGGATGTTAGCATTCACATGCTAACGAAGCGACTCACACAAATCTTTTGGCAAAGATTTGGTTCGCTGCTTCACTTTACCTTGGGGATATTGCAGCCGGCGAAGATTTCTGCCATTTCTTTTTTTACCCGTTGCTTAATTTTCTTTTTTTCACCAGGCAAAAGTTCTTTTTTTGCTGTGCCAAATAAATAATTATCCATATCAAATTCTTTTAAAATCATTTTAGTATGAAAGATATTTTCTTGATAGACATTCACATCAATCATCTGATACAGTTCCCGGGTTTCAGGACGAATATAATTTTGAATAGAATTGATCTTATGATCAATATAGAGCTTTTTCCCGCTAATATCACGGGTAAAGCCACGCACCCGATAGTCAATAATGGCAATATCGGAACATAAACTATTAATCAAATAATTTAAAGCCTTAAGGGGTGAAATTTCGCCACATGTTGAAACATCAATATCAGCACGGAAGGTACTAATGCCCTTATCTGGATGACTTTCAGGGTAAGTATGCACTGTAATATGGCTTTTATCCAAATGAGCAACAACAGCATCTGATTTAGGTTCTTGTAGTCCATCCTCCCCTCCACCCTCTTCAGTCTCTGGTGAATTCGTTAGCAGTCCTTCAGAAATAAGCATGGTCACACTAGCACCCTGAGGTTCATAATCTTGCTTAGCAATATTTAAAATATTAGCACCAATCATCCTCGCTACTTCTGTCAAGATACCTGTAAGTCGCTCAGCATTATATTCTTCATCAATGTATTCAATATAGTCCTGACGATGTTCTGGACTTGTAGCATAACATATATCATACATATTAAAACTAAGAGTTTTAGTCAAGTTATTAAACCCATATAATTTTAATTTCTTTATTGATTTTATTTCCATATGCTTCTCCTTACTTTTTTTATACATTTTAATCATACCCTAGAGAGTATGTTACTATGATATATTGGGACTTTTTTAGAATATTAGAAGTATAATATTATCATGATAATATTATACTTCTAATATTCTATTTTAACTTATTTCTTTTCTATTGTAAAGAATATCTATATAATGCCCCTTATGATCCTACTTTTTTATGATCAAAAAAACACCTCCACAGCCATTTTGACCGGGAGGTGTTTTTCATTCGCCGACTGACAAGATAAGATGCATCTTACCAAAAGATAAATTAATGGGAATACGATACCCATTTTTGAACATTGGCATCTGGTTTGGCGCTATTTCTTGCAATTGCAAATCTAGTTCTACGCCTTGATTTGATGCATTAACGCAAAAAATTCCATTAACCATATTTAAAAACTCTGTGGCACTATCTTTAGCAAGTTCATTAATTTCTGTCAAAGGTTCACCACTATACTGGCGAGCAATTGCTAACAGTGTAGCATCATCCATGGCAAGGCCCGTGAATAAATTGATCTCGCCTGTTATTTTTTGCTGAATGAGCCATGGACTTACAGTATGGCCCACCAACTCATTCTTGCCAATTACTGGATTGGCATCTAAGAATCGTATAATATTGCGTTGTAATAGCCCCATATAGTCATGATATACTTTCCCTTGGGACCCTGCCGCCGTAAAATCCGTCTGACCAAGGTCCATTACATCCATTGTCTGTAGTTGCTCCCCTGATGGCCTACTATCCTGTTTATAACTGATTAAGGCTGCTTCTAACTGTTCTAACGTGAGATACTCTTTATCAATAATGACCTGACTTAGCCCTAAATGACGAGAATGCTGGTTTTGCAGTAAATCCTCCAACTGAGCATAGGTCAAATAGCCCTGTTCAACTGAGAGTTCACCAAAACGTTTATCTTTTAAACGTTGCAATTGATGCACTGTCTCTACTTGCGCCCCAGTCATCAATCCAGCATTAATTGCCAGTACCCCCAATTTGACCCGTACTGATCGTTCATAATCCATAACCTCAATCAATTGTTTGGCAGTTATTTTCTGATGATTTAATAAATATTGCCCAAAATGCTGATTAAACATACCTACCTCCCTATTACCCTACAACCATTTTATCACGCCAACGCTAACTTGCGGATATCGGTAATCACTTTAGATATTTGCTCAGTAGTATACGGTTTTTGAATAAAATCCATTGCTCCATTTTTCAGAGCCTGAACCAACTTAGTCGATGTACCAACAGAAGATAGCATAATTACTTTAGCTTCTTGGTCATAGGCTCTAATATGCTTTAAAGCTTCTAAGCCATCTGCTTTAGGCATGACAATGTCCATAAATACAACATCAGGTTGTACTTCTTTGAAAATACCTACTACCTCAAGACCATCAGCGGCTTCAATAACCTCACAATCCATGTTAATTAATAGATCTTTTAATTGTTTACGAATCAATGAAGAATCATCACAAATCAAAATTTTAATTTTTTTTTCTTCCATCAACTACGAATCCCCTTTCTCAACTCATATAAACAGCATAATAGATGAATTTGAATATTTTGTTACTTTCTCCATTGCTCATCGGCATTCCTGCCAATATAATACATAAAACTATTTTTTTTACAATAATGAAAGAGCAATTTTGACTACGATTTTTTTAACCAAAGTCTTATCCCCACTGAAACACCCTGGACGATGGACATCGCTGGGAAAAAATATAGCATAAACTCCTGACTTAAGTACCAACTCAACCTCATGTTCAACCCCTTTATAAAAGATGACATCTTTTTCTGCCAGTTCATCTTGGGTTACTTCATACTGACTTGATAATAGGCAACAGCCAATTATTTCTTCCCCCCAAGCTAGATATTGGATATCAATATATTTTTGATGTGCTTCAGGACGTCTATTTTCTTTAGGTTCCACTTCATATTCTGCCACTGAGACAAACATGTTGTCACCATCAATATCGTGCCGCCCCAACGGCAACTTGGACAAATCCGTATTCTTTAAATATAACAAACCAGCTTGCAAGACAGGTGACAATGCTCCTTTGTCCTGCTCAAAATTATGTATATGGCCAAAAATCATAATCTCAACTTCCTTTTCTCCATAATAAATAGTAACTTAATTACATATTCTGCATGTACACCATTCATTCCTCTATAGGTCCTTTAAAGGGAAAAGCGAGGACTTAGCCCTGCTAAATCCTCGCTTTTTCTACTGATACAATTCTCCCTGTAGCTCAATACGGCGCAATTCCGTTATTTTATTATCGGCATCCACCATAACGACCCGCGGGGCAAAGGACTCAGCCTCATCGTCAGTCATCATGGCATAAGCAATGATAATGACCTTATCACCGGGTTGAACCATACGGGCCGCTGCACCATTTAAGCAAATAACTCCTGAATTTTTTGCGCCTTTAATTACATAGGTCTCGAAACGGTTACCATTATTATTATTAACAATTTGTACTTTTTCATTGGGTTTTATACCCGATGCTTCCAATAAAACCTCATCAATGGTTATACTTCCCATATAATTAAGATTGGCCTCGGTGACGGTGGCATTATGAATTTTACCTTTTAATGATGTAATCCACATATTATTTGACCTCCAAAATCGTATTATCAATTAAACGGGTATTCCCAAAACGAACGGCTAAGGCTAGCAATGCCTTGTCCTTGATGACCGTAATATTCCCTAAGTTCTTGTCATTGTACACTTCCACATATTCACAGTCAGCTAATTTTTCTGTCCTAATGTTAGCGAGTACAAGGCTCCGTATTATCTCCACATCTCTTTCTCCAGCAGCAACCAGTTGCTCAGCGAGTTGTAAACTCCGTGATAACACCAATCCGGCCTGACGCTCCTCTGCTGACAAGAAGGCATTACGAGAACTCATGGCCAATTGGTCTTTTTCTCGTACAATAGGCACAACTTCCAGAAGGACATTCATGTTCAAATCAGCTACCATCCGCTTAAGTACCAGCACTTGTTGGGCATCTTTTTGACCAAAAAAAGCCTTATCAGGCTGAACAATATTAAGTAATTTGTTAACAACCGTCGCCACCCCGCGAAAATGACCAGGTCTGGATAATCCACATAATTTTTCAGTAACACCTTCAACCTCAATGAAACTACTGTAACCCTCAGGATACATTTCCTTGACTTGAGGATGAAAGATGGCCTGCACACCTGCATTGGCAGCTTTTTCACTATCACCGGCCAAATCTCGAGGATATTTCCCAAAATCTTCATTAGGTCCAAATTGGGTAGGATTGATAAAGATACTGGCTACCACAATATCACACGCTTGCGCAGCGTATTGCATTAAGGTAATATGTCCTACATGCAGGGACCCCATGGTAGGTACCAAGGCGATACTCTTCCCCGACCCCCGAGCCTGCTGAACAAATTCACGCATATCTTTAATGGTTTCAATAATTCTCATGATAAATTCTCCCTTCCACCACTTAATAGATCTTTCATCACAGTTGCCTGTTGCTCATTGATGGTACCTTTTTCTAAGGCAACACCAACAGTGTACAACCCTAGTTCAGCATATAGTATATGCTCATGCCTATTTTTTAAGGCCGCCAAATGAGCTGTGATGGTATTACCATCACCCCTACTGATAGGTCCTGTTAATGCTTGTGTTGGTCCTAAGTGTTGTATATTACTCACCGTCCCTTGCATTAGGGGCATTAACGCTGCTGATGCTTGCTGGGGCGTTAGGCCAAAGTCGCCATATATTTGGGTAGCCCAATGTAGCAATGACACTAAATAATTAGATACGATGCAAGCAGCCCCGTGATAAAGAGGCCTATCTTTATCGGCAATGATGAAACTTTGTCCACCAAAATCTCCTACTATTTTTTCCCCTAAACCAATGGCATGTGCATGACCGCCCAGGGCAAAATAGATACCGGCTACAGTATCAAGACTACTGTCTCCATGAGCAAAGGACTGCAGCGGATGCATACTTCCCGTAAACGCGCCCAAATTCTCAGCGGGTTTGAGGACCTCAACAGACACCCCTCCTGAAGTATGGAAAACAACTTGTCCTGCTCGAAAACCACCATCCTGAGCCACTTCCTCCGCTACCTGACCAATACAGTCATCAGGAGTAGCAATCAAGACAATGTTAGCATATTGTGTAATATCTGCCGCTTTTTCCACTCCCAGTACACCAAACTGATGGGCTAATTTATTTGCTGATAGCAGGGTCCTACTGGCTATGCCAACTAGCTCATAACCCTGTTTATTAAAATTCCTCGCCAGAACACTGCCCACTTTTCCAGCTCCGATAATGGCCACTGTCTGTTTCTGCATACTGATCACTCCTCTCCCGTTAGCAGCTTATAGAGGAAGGCAACATAAAAAGCCTTCCGGCACTTGTCCGAAAGGCATAGTTTTTCCAACTACCTCCCGTCTCAGTCCGACATACAGATCTAAGCGGATCATAAAATATTAAACTTTTGAATAAGATAAACTATACAACAACTGTTTATTTTTTTTACGGTATGGTTCATACTGATACCACCCAAAATAAACCGTGTCCTAATAAATTACTTAAATAATAACACAAGCTAGGTTTTAAAAACAAGGTTTTTTTCTAGTCTACGTCTATTAGTGTACAAAAAAGCTAAGCTAGGATAAACTAGATAGAGGAGGTGTTACTATGAAGACCATCACAGGGGAACAAAAAGTCCTGGCTATTTTAGCTCATATCTCTTATTTTTTGGGAGGTCTGGGATTTATTATTGCTCCACTAATTATCTTTTTACTGAAAAAGGATGATTCTTTTGTCTATGAACATGCTAAGCAGGCCCTTGTTGCCCATATGGCCATACTTGCCACATCGTGTATTGCTTGGTTATTATGTGTGCTGTTAATCGGTGTATTATTACTGCCCATTATCGGTATTCTATGGATTATACTTCTCATTACTTCGATAATAGGAGCCATTAAGGCCTTTAATGGGGAAGAATATCAATACCCTTTCATTCAGAGCTTTGTTGACAAGCTCTAATGTTTATTTGTCACAATATGGGCTTTGTGTTAAGATTTAAATGATCATTCTACTATAAATTGCCCTTCAATTCTACTATAAACCGGAGGACTCTATGAAAAATAAAATTCAGCAATATCTAACTATCGCCTTTGGCTGCGTACTATGTAGTATTTCAGTGAATCTTTTTTTAGTGCCCCATCATCTTATGAGTGGTGGTGCCACTGGATTGGCGGTTATTTCTAACTTCTTATTCGGGACGCCGATCGGAGTGGTACTATTTCTCATAAACATGCCTTTACTCTACGCTGCCTATCGGCTACTTGGGAAAAACTATGCCATCAATACCATCTTTGGCACAATCGTTTTTTCTGTAGCCATTGATGCCACCCGTTTTTTAAATGCATTAAGTCCCTTAGATGATCCTATACTGGCCTGTTTGACAGGTGGGATTATTGGCGGGTTAGGCTCGGGACTCATCTTTCGGGTCAATGGCAGTGCTGGCGGGACGGATATTATTGCCGCCATTATGAAAAAATACTACTCCCTCAACGTTGGTTTTGTTGGACTTGTTGTCAACATGGTCATTGTACTCCTTGCAACAACACTCTTCGGACTCAAGCTGGCTGTATTAACACTGATCTCAATGTATGTTGGTGCCAACATCACCGATAAAGTGGTGGAAGGCTTTAATCACCGAAAAGCCATCACGATTATCTCTGATAATGGAAATAAAATTGCCGCGGCCATCATTAAAGAGGTGGGTCGGGGCGTCACCATCTTACATGGGGAGGGAGCCTTTACCCGGCAAAACAAGCAAATTGTCTTTGTTATTGTAAGCCTTACGCAAATCGCTAAAATCAAATTTATTGTTGAAAAACAAGACCCCTGCGCCTTTATGATTGTACAAGATGCGGCCGAAGTCATGGGCCGCGGTTTTTCCTTGCTAGAATCTAAAAATAAATAACTACTTAATGAAATCCCACAACAACATCATATTAAGAAGGGAAACAATAATACCAATGGTCCATAATAGGATTTGTTGCGGACCACTATTCGCATATTTACCCATGACTTTTTGGGATGATGTGAGATAAATCTGTAGAAATATTGTCCATGGTAATTGAATACTTAAAAACATTTGAGAGTATACCAGCCCTTGGAAAGGGCTATCAATAAACATAATAATAATAACTGCTAGACCATAGGTAATGGCCACCCCTAACCAAGAATGACGGTCCTTAATATCATAAGGTTCGTGAAATAACCCGGCAGAAATACTCCCACCAGCCATACCAGCTGTCACTGTTGAGGAAATACCAGAAAACAACAAGGCAATGGCGAAAACCACGGCTGCTGCATTACCAAGTAAAGGACGCAGCATAACTTCAGCCTGTTCCAGTTCATCCACTGGCACCTGATTACTAAAAAATACGGCTGCCGCAATGAGTATCATGGCACTATTAATGGCCCAGCCAATGCACATGGAAAATAAAGTGTCTGCAAACTCAAATTTTAGTTGCTTTTTTATCACAGCCTCGTCTTCTAAATTCCATTGCCGACTCTGAATGATTTCGGAATGCAAAAATAAATTATGAGGCATAACCACGGCACCTAATACACTCATAATGACAAGGATTGATCCGTCAGGAATGACTGGCGTAACCCAACCGCTGGCGGCCAACCCCCAATCAACGTCCACCAGACTCAGTTCAAATAAAAACGCCAGACCAATAATGGAGACAAACCCCATGATCCATTTTTCCAGGCGTTTGTAGGAATTAACCCATAACATCCAGCCGCAACCGACACCAGCCAGCGCGGCTCCCACCTTTAATGGAATATGAAATAACATATTCAGAGCAATGGCTGAACCTAATATTTCTGCCAATCCAGTGGCGACTGATGCCGCAATTGCGGAAAAGAGCACCCCTCGCGAGACCATGGATGGTAAATATTCCGTCGCTGCTTCCGACAAACAACGCCCTGTAACAATCCCTAAATGGGCCACATTATGTTGCAAGACAATCAGCATAATGGTGGACAATGTCACCATCCACAACAATTTATAACCATAATCTGCGCCCGCTGCCATATTGGCGGCCCAATTACCAGGGTCAATAAACCCTACAGTTACCAATATCCCTGGGCCAATATAGCGTAAAAGTTCTCGTGCTTTTAGGTTAATGCCATCATCGGCACGCAAAAAAGCATACATTTTTTTTAACATTATTTATCTCCTATACTACCTGTATTTCACTCATTTCACTTTTATAACCATAGTTACTATTCTTTTTTTCCCCTTACTTTCCTGCTTGCTAATTGATTTATTCCATATTGACAAGCATCCCAAAACAAGATAGAATCTGATGTATAAAGTAATAAAACAGCTACAGAACTGGCGGATCGTGGATTAACCACAAGGGACTGTAGTTGATAAGCGCCGACCGCCTGGGCATAACATAGTTTGTTATGCCCAGGCGGTTTTTTATGCGCTTAATTTCTTTTAATTAATATTTATTATTCTTCAATATCAATTATTGACAGGATATCCTAAAAAATTTAAAATTAAAAGTAGAATTAAACTTTTGCGTATATGATTTCCGTCACAGGCAAAGCACTATATTATCGTTACAATATTCATAAACCATACTAATTTTCATAATAGTAGAGGGGGATAAACATGATGAACCCATGGAATAACTTCAAGCCTGGTAACTGGCAAACAACAATCGATATCCGGGATTTCATTCAAAGCAACTATGTGCCCTATGACGGCAACGGAGATTTTTTAGCGGGCGTAACGCCTCGCACCAAAAAGTTGTGGGACAAATGTAGTCAGTTATTGTCACAGGAACATAGTAAAGGCGGTGTACTGGATGTTGATACCCATACTGTTTCCACCATTACTTCACACAAAGCCGGTTACATCGATGAGAGTTTAGAAATCATCTTTGGATTACAAACAGATGCTCCCCTAAAACGTAGTGTCATCCCTAGTGGTGGCGTACGTATGGCCGAACAAGCTTGTGAGGCTTATGGTTATAAACTAAGCCCGGAGATTAGCAACATTTATCATAATCATGTTACCACCCACAATACGGCTGTTTTTAATATGTACACTGCTGAAATGAAACAAGCCCGCAAGTTAGGCATCATTACTGGATTACCGGATGGTTATGGTCGAGGGCGTATTATTGGGGATTATCGCCGCATTCCATTGTATGGGGTTAACCGACTTATGGAAGAAAAAAAAGCCGATTTAAAAAACCTTGCCACTCAGGCCATGGATGAACAAACACTACGCCTGCGGGAAGAAATTGCTGCACAAATTGCTGCTCTGAAAGACATTATTACCATGGCTAAGACCTACGGAGCTGATATTAGTCGTCCAGCGGTCAATGCCCACGAAGCCGTGCAATGGTTATATTTAGGATATCTTGCTGCCATTAAAGAACAAAACGGCGCTGCCATGTCTCTTGGACGCACGTCTACTTTTCTCGACATCTATCTCGCTAGAGATTTAGTCGAAGGCATTATCACCGAATCTGAGGCCCAGGAACTCATCGACCAAATGGTCGTTAAACTCCGTTTAGCCCGCCATTTGCGCACACCAGACTATAATGAACTTTTTGCTGGCGACCCCCTCTGGGTTACTGAATCCATTGGTGGTATGGGCGTTGACGGTCGTACGTTAGTAACCCGCACTTCATACCGTATACTCCATACCCTCTACAACTTAGGCTCCGCGCCGGAACCCAACTTAACGATCTTATGGTCAGTTCATATGCCAGATGATTTTAAAAAGTTTTGTGCCAAGGTTTCCTTGGACACCAGTGCCATTCAATATGAAAATGATGATATCATGCGACCAATCTATGCTGATGACTATGGCATTGCCTGCTGCGTATCAGCCATGCGTCTCGGACAACAAATGCAATTTTTTGGTGCCCGGGCCAATCTGGCCAAAGCCTTACTCCTTGCCATTAACGGTGGTCGTGATGAAAATACGGGTGAACAATTAGCACCTCTTATGCCAATCCCCGAAGGGGAATATTTGGACTACGACATAGTACGTAGTAATTTATCACAAGTGTTAACTTGGTTGACAGGATTGTATGTTAATACGATGAACCTCATCCATTTTAGCCATGATAAATACGCCTATGAAGCATCACAAATGGCCCTCCATGACACCAATGTAGACCGTACTATGGCCTTTGGAGTGGCTGGTTTATCAGTCGCCACCGATTCACTCAGTGCCATCCGTTATGCTCAGGTCAAACCCTTACGAGACGAAAATGGTATTGCCAAAGACTTTACCATCAGCGGCAACTTTCCTTGTTTTGGCAATGATGATGATCAGGTGGATAGCTTGGCCGTTGAGCTCAGCCACGAATTCAGTACAAAACTAAAAGAGCATGCTACCTACCGCAACGCCGAACACACCTTATCCATCCTCACCATTACTTCAAATGTAATGTATGGTTCAAAAACAGGTGCTACTCCTGACGGACGCAAAGCCAAACAAGCCTTTGCTCCTGGTGCTAACCCTATGCATGGTCGGGACAAACATGGCGCACTGGCAGCCATACAGTCCATTTGTAAATTATCTTATGATGACTGCCGAGACGGCATTTCCTATACCTTCTCCATTTTACCTGCTACCTTAGGGAAAACTGTAACGACTCGCGTACAAAATTTAGCTGGCATCCTGGATGGTTATGCCGCTAGCGAAGGACATCATATTAATGTGAACGCCCTTGATGTTTCCATATTAGAAGATGCCAGAAAGCACCCAGAAAACTACCCTCAATTGACCATTCGGGTGTCTGGTTATGCCGTTAACTTCATCAAGCTTACTCCTGCCCAACAAGCTGAAGTCATTGAACGCACCTTTTATCAAGCATTGTAACAGGAGGTGACAAGCATGGAAGGCTACTATCATTCCACTGAACGTTTTGGCACCGTGGACGGCCCTGGTATTCGCTACGTTTTATTTCTATCAGGTTGTCAGTTACGTTGCCGTTTTTGTCATAATCCCGATACCTGGCGCCAAGGCAGACAAACCATTAGTACGGAAAAAGTTCTCGCCGACCTCCTGCGTTACCGGCATTTTTATGATGCATCAGGTGGCGGATTAACCCTAAGCGGTGGCGAGCCCTTACTCCAATCCCAATTTGTTGCTGAATTGTTCAAGGCTTGCCATGCCCATAACATTCATACAATGATTGATACCGCCGGCTACTATGACCAAGAAAACATTACTGCTATTTTACCCTATACGGATGCCGCCTTATTCAGTATTAAATCTGCAGATCCAGAAAGGCATCGTTGGTTAGCTGGCTTTGATAATACTCAAATTATCAACAACTTGAAATATATGACCCAGCACCTGCCAGTTACCTTGCGTTATGTGGTCATTCCAGGCATTACCAATCCATTTGAAATAGACGTTTTAATAAACCTCATTCAATCCCTACCGAGACCAGTGACTATAGAATTATTGCCCTATCACACTTACGGTCGACAAAAATGGCAAGCATTGCAAATGAAATACACCCTTGATCATATACCTGAGGCAACGCCTAATGATATGAAAATTGTAACAGACAGACTTATGGCACAAGGTATCAACGTCATCAACCAAGTGAAGAGTTAAAGAATCCTGTATACCACAGAGGAAGCAAAACAAGAGAATAAAGCCACCCAACGCACAAAGACCACAAAGGTGATGATCACCTTTGTGGTCTTTGTGCGTTAGACTATGGGTGTTCATGGTTGGGGCAGGAAAAGCATCCTGTTTTATTCTTTTCAAAGTTTATGACAAATATTCAAAATTTCGTACAATCAGCTTTCGGCCACGCCAGCTAAAAGCGCGATTGCCATAACGTCTTTTAAATTCTTTGTTGGAGATTGTTGATAACTCTTCGTAGTTTAATTCCCATAGAATATTGTGGTGGAACTCTGTTATCCTTGTCACAGCACTCCTTTCATTGTGAGGACATACATCCTGGCAGATATCACAACCAAATACTAGCTTATTTTTCTTAATAATATTGATTTCAGCTACCGTTAAATGACCTTTTTTCTGTGTTAAGTAAGAGCGGCAACATCGAGGATCAATGGTGAAACCACCAAGGATGGCTTGCCCCGGGCATTCCTTAGCGCACTTACCACATTGCAAACAGGTACGTTGTAGGGGTTTATCAATTTCAAAAGGATGATTGGTAAGCAGATAGCCAATCAACACATAGGAACCATATTTATCCGTTATAATCTGACTATTTTGTCCATAGAACCCCAACCCCGCCAAGTAGGCTAGATAACGATCAACTAAGGGACCCGTATCGACAAAAGCTTGATAATGAAATCCAGGTACTATGCTGATAAAATATTTTCCAATTTGTTCTAATTTATCTTTTACAATGGTATGATAATCAACGGCATAGGCATACTTTGGTAGATTTCCTTCAACCTTTTCGCCTACATAATAGGGGAATAAGCATACAATAACAGACTGGGCATCTTCCATTGTCAACCGTGGATCAATGCGCCTGGCTAAACAGGTTTCTTCAAATTCAGTATATTGACCCCTCCCAATGCGCCCCTGTAATATCTGTTTTAATTGCCCATATGGCCCTATGGGCGCAATTCCCACATCTTCAATATGAATGGAACGGCAAAATTTTTGCAAAGTTTCTTTCATCGTAATATCATTCACCATGAACCTTATATGTGTTTTTACCGGCTTGTTTGGCTCTATACATGGCGTCATCTGCTTTTTTAACTAAGAGTTCCTCATTATCCCCGTCATCAGGGAATATACTAATCCCAATACTGCTGGAAATAATAATAGAAAAACCATTTAAGACAAAAGGTTCATGCAATACTCGCCTGATGTCTTCTGCCACCTTATTAGCATCGGTCTTTATCACGATTTCAGGCAAAATCAGCGTAAATTCATCGCCCCCCATACGTGCGACAATATCAGTTTCTCGGACGCATCCTTGCAAACGTTTGCCAACTTCTTGCAATAGCAAATCACCTATATCATGTCCAAAGTTATCATTTACGCTTTTAAACCCATCAAGATCTACAAACATAATAGCAACCGTATGTTGATAGCGCTTAGCCATCAGTACACAGTCATGGATTTTTTCATAAAATAACCGACGATTGGCCAAACCTGTCAGTCCATCATGATAAGCCTGATATTTGATCTGTTCATCATATTTCACGCGTTCCGATAAATCCCGCAAAATTCCCACGTACAAAGTTACATTCCCCAAATCATTTTTGATGGAATCGATTACCATTCCTTCTGGATAGATTTCACCATTTTTCCGTTTGTTCCAAATTTCTCCTTTCCATTGTCCACTGGTCTTTAATAAATGCCACATATTTTCATAAAACTCTTTATCATGTTTACCTGACTTTAATAGAGACATGGTTTGCCCCAAAACTTCCTCTAAAGAATATCCAGTGGTCTGCAAAAAAGCAGGATTGGCAAATTGAATAATACCTTCGATATCTGTTACAACAATTCCATCACTGGCACTATCAAACACTTGGGCTGCTAAACGCAAGTGATTTTGTATCTGTTGACACTCAGTTACATCTTGCATCTGAACAATTATATATTGTTTATTATCGATACTACCCACTTGCACAGTACTTTCTATAAATAACATATCTCCATCTTTACACCGATATTGACGCAAAGGTGTTTGTAGCAGACCCGGATTTAAATATCCTTCAATAGCATTTACCAGTTCTTGTTGCCCAACAACGATAAGGTTGTCCACATATAAATTAGCCACATCTTCAGCACTATATTTCAGTAATGCAAAAAAACCCTGATTGGCTTGCATAATTTTTCTAGTTCTAACTTCAAAGATATAAGCGGGCCCCATATTATCCTGTTCTATGGAAAAATAATCACATTGCATATTCTGCAATAATTTCTTACTTACAGCGCATCTATTTGATAAAAGTTCTTTAAAAAAATCAACATTTTTTTTCATTACAGTTCCCCCTATTCATGGTGTTCGGGCCACAGTCCTTGCTACTTTTTCCGAAAGCCTGCACCAATGTAGGTTAAACAATCCCTTAACCTTTATAGACTCAGGCGAATGGGGAGAACATAAAAGAACACCGCAATAAAATGAGAAATACTACCGGCTAGTACAAATAAATGCCAAATGGCATGATTATATGGGAGCTTGTGCCACAGATAAAAAACAGACCCTAGTGTATAAAATAAACCTCCAATGATGAGCCACATAATCCCGAATGTAGGCACTGCGGCAATGAGAGGTTTAATGGCAATAATAATAAGCCATCCCATTGCAATATAACACAGAGTGGATATCACTTTAAACCGTCCCACAAAAAAAATTTTTAGAACAATGCCCAGTACGGCAAGTCCCCATACTAATCCAAATACGCTCCACCCTAATGTCCCATGTAATGGCACCAAGGTAAAGGGGGTATAGGTTCCAGCTATAAGCAAATAAATTGCTGAATGGTCAAGAATCTTAAAAATATATTTTACGCGTTCATTGGTAAAACTATGGTAGAGTGTCGATGCCAAATAGAGTAACACAAGGGTTGTGCCATAAATAGTAAAACTCACTATATGCCAAATTTCACCATACTGATAAGCAAAAACCGTTAACAATACTAATCCCGCTACGGCAAGTAGGGTGCCAATACCATGTGTTATGGCATTCATAATTTCTTCCATGTTAGCCCTCCAGTTACTTTGATTAATTATCCTAATTGTACCACATCTAACCCATTTTTGCGATAACAATTCTCAATAGATTGTGGTTATCATAGTAGTATGAAACTAATACAACTAGAATATTCCGTATTTTTAGTTATACTTCCTGATATAGGTAAAAAAGTAAAAAGGCGAAGCAAGGGGGCAGTCCCCTCGTTTCGTCTGTTCCACCTTTATCCTTGCACCTTTACTCCTTACACTAGGAACTTCGCAACTGATGCTTCTAATTGTTGTGCCATGGCACTTGTTTCTTGTGCACTGGCTGCTACGGTTTGCATGGCAGCGGCTTGTTCTTCCGTTGAAGCCGAAACCTCTTCACCATGTGTTGCCACCGTTTCGATCACTGTCGCTAAATGATCAATGAGTTTTACAATTTGCTCTGAATTGGCAACCTCTTCTGATGTCAACGTGCCAATTTCCTGAATTTCTGTCGTTGTTTGCTTGGCCGCCTCTAAAATTCGATCTAGGGATACTCCTGCCTCATTGACAGTAGCAACACCATTTTCCACCTCAACAATATTTTGCGCCATGGCCGCTACGGCCACGTTTGTTTTTTCCGTAACTTTTTTCACGAGGGCCGTAATCTCTTGGGCGCCCTGATCTGATTGCTCCGCTAGCTTGCGTACCTCTTCAGCAACAACGGCAAAACCACGGCCATGTTCTCCAGCCCGAGCGGCCTCAATGGCCGCATTAAGGGCCAAAAGATTGGTTTGTTTGGCTAAGTTGGTGATTGTATCGGTAATTAAGGATATTTGCTGGGAATAATCGTTGAGTTCCCCAATAATCTGGCTTGATTTTTCGGCTTGCCGTTTAATATTGCCCATTTTACTAACCGATTCATCAACCTTCAGCCGACCACTTTCCGCAGCGACTAACGTGTTTTGGGAATTTTTACAAGTATCATTAGCCTTAGCTTTGGCCATTTGTATCAAGCTTGATAACTGGACCAATGCTTGAGAGGCCTCCAGCATAGACATGTTCCCCATATCAGCCTCTTGAGCTAAATTTTGCATAGTACTGGAAATTTCTCCACTCGATGCCGTTACCTCTTCTGTCGAGGCCGCCATTCCTTCCGATGCGGCAGACAACTGCCCAGAGGCCGAGCGAATGTTAGTAATCATCTCAACAAAATGCTTATGCATAATTTCGATGGCGTTAGCTAATTCTCCTATTTCATCAGAGCTCTTCACTTCCACCTTATTCCGCAGGTCAGCACTGGCATATTGGTTGGCGATGGTCGTCAGTTGCAGTATGGGTCTACGAATCATATTCGTCAGAATGATGGCAATCGTTACCCCAAATAATAATACTAGGACACTGATAATCACGGACATCATCATAACACTGTTAGCTGTTGCTACGCTCTCTTTGATGAGTTTCTTTGCGGCCTCCACATTTATCATGGAAAAACCATCTGTTGCTTTTTCGATTTCCCCTGCGAGAGGTGCAATACTCCCTACAATTTGAACTAACTTCATCTTACTTTCTTGTGCTTTGACAAAGTTCCCCGCTGCTAATTCCCCATTATATTCTTTGGCAATTGGCAAGTATTCATTCATAACCTTATTTTTATATTTTGTTGTCACATCGATTAGCGCTTGAACCTCTTGCTTTTTATCCGCCCTAGCAATGGATAATAGTTCTGCCTCGAGAGTTAAGACCTGATTAAAATTACTTTCCACCTTGCTGACTTTTGCTTCGTCTCCATATGCCACATAAGCACGAATCTCTGAGACAGTTGATTTGTATTGAATGACAATATCCTCCGCGAGCGCCATCCGAATATTTGCTTCATTTATTTTTGTTAAATCTGCCTTCGCATTTTGCAGAGAGAGTAGCGAATTGATGGTCATAAATAGAATGAGTGCAATAATCACGCCAAAACTCAAAGCCAGCTTAGTACCTATTTTCATTTTCATGTTTATACCATCACCTTTTAAAATTATCCAGCCTAACGAATGAGTACTCCCACTCCTGAGGCATCATCACGACCAGCTCCACCAGTCGTAAGAGTTTTACACATATCTTGCATCGCCCAAAAATCAAGTTCATTCCCCAGTGTCTGTGGCAGTAATTCAAAGAGTCCATCTGTTAAAAATAAGAAACTTTCACCCGCTTGAAAAGAATACACACCTTGATCAAAAACTTCATCCCCATTAATACCCAAAAATAAGCCCGGAGCCTTAACCACCTCTGGTCGATTACTCTTTATAAGGATAAAATGATTAATTCCACCCGCCGAGTAAGTCAAAGTCTTAGCTTTAAAATCAAATTCAAAAAGAAAAGCCCCGGCAAAATCACCGCCGGCGAAAAAAGGCATTACTTCTTTGTTCATCCATGCTAACTTATCGTTAATGGGAATATTCTTTTTGATGACATTGCTAAAAATATATTTGAGGATATTGGTCTTAAAGGCGGCAGCAATACCATGTCCCATGACATCAATTAAAATGCCATGGAGTATTTCGGCACTCTCATCAAAAACGAAATCATATAAATCCCCACTCACATAGTTATGTGGCTGGTAGATGGAACGGATACGAAACAAATTCTCATCTAGATCTCTTGGTAGCAACCGCCGTTGTACTTTACCGGCTAACTCAACTTCAGCCCGCATCTTCAAATCAGGCGTCAAATTCCGCACAACTGATGCAAAAATTTCATCCCCATGAAATGACATATAGCGGGTGCTGACTTCCACTTTAAATATGGAATCATCTTTTTTACGGTGATTGGCCGTAAAAACATAGCCATTGCTGTATTGTTTAGCCACGCGCAAATTTTCTTCCGTTAACGTGGCAGAATCATGAGTAATATTGGCTATAAATAGTTTAAATGACTCTTCGTTTGTATATTGATACAAATCTAGGGCCATTTCATTCATAAATAAAATAGCACCCGTTTGGGACTTTATCAACACTAAAGCATCATTTATCATATTTAAAAGATCTAATCGTTGGCAGTTATCGCATCTTTCTGTAAAGATACTAGATTCCGAAAAGCTCATCCACCTATCCCCTTATTTCCTTACCAGTTATTCCATGGAAAATACTTTATTGAGTCTTGTTAATTCAAATAGTTCTTTTACACTACCCTGGGCACCGGCCAGAGTTACGCAACCCTTTAGTTGTAACGCCCTTTTTTGGATAGCAACAAGCACGCCCAGTCCCGAACTATCAATGTAGTCCACTTTATGGAGCTTGATGATAAAATCTTTGTGCCCCGTTTCCATAAACGCAATTAGATTCTCCCGCAAAATGGCCGCCTCTTCCACATACATGCTACCCCCTAAATCGACGATAACTTTTCCATTATTAATAGTAGTATCAATCTTCATCTTAATGATCTCCTTCTATGTAACTGTTTTAAAATATTTTGCCACAGCAGTTAAGCAATATCAAGTTTTTTGATGAGGGTTAGTTCATTTCCCACCCCATTGAGTTCATAAGAGTCTACATAATATTCTATAAGCTGAAATCCTCGCCCATGTTCTTCAAACCAAGGAGTTACTTCAAGATCAGATTTCTCCCCCTTAATAAAACCCTGGCCTTCATCGCGAATCACAATTCTAATTTCATTGGGTAATTGCTCCATGGTCAGATATACTTTTTTGCTACTATCTTCTTTATTACCATGAAAAATTGCATTATTGACGCCTTCATTGAGGGCAATAAATACACCATGGGCATCTTTTCCCGAAGTTCGTACTAATTCTGCCTTAATAATGTCCCGCAACATGGAAAATTCCTCCATCGATGAAAAACAATACATTCGCCTCACCTCCTCAAATTCAATTACCATTCTCCTGCTTATCATATCAATATAAGATTATTCTGTTAATTTCCCATTATTCTACAATTAGCTGTAGTACTTTGCTGTATTCGATAAAACAATAAAATAACCTTCCTGCATTCCACATTTTATCCAAAATAATTTCTAGTCATTATAGTATGACTTATCGAGCATTCGCCATCAGAATTTTTACCTATTTTTTAGGACATTTTATCAATTCTTCAACAAAGACGCGGCCATTTTGCCATGTGGTCCAGCAAAGGAAAGTTTTCCCCAATCACGTTTATGTACCCAGCAAATAGAACTGTCATTGGGTATCACGCCTGGGCTACCAGTACAATGATAAAAGGAAATATCCCATTTACGATGACTGAAAATATGGGTGCACTGGAATAATAAGATTCCCAGTTCGATCTCCTGTCCCGTCTCATGACAAAAGTTCTTTTGGAATACAGCCATCTCATCCTCTGTGCCGACCGGGATTTCCACAGCAGGGAATTCCCACATTCCAGCTAATAACCCTGTCACTGGTCTACGTCTCAGTAAAAAGAACTCACCTTCTTGCAAAACTCCTGCCACTAGCCTTACAGGCACTGGTGGCATTTTTCTCTTTTTAACAGGTAATTGCTGTTGTAGCCCTTTACGTTTAGCCAGACAATGATTCTCCAGTGGACAAATTGAACAACGGGGTACTTTAGGAATACAGATGGTTGCCCCTAAATCCATCACGGCCTGATTAAAATCTCCAGGACGGTCGATGGGAATCTCCCTTTCTACTAGTTCCCTAATCTGCCGTTTTACTACTGGTGAAGAAATTTCCCCATGGATACAATAAAGCCGACTAAAAACACGCAAAACATTACCATCAATGGCTGGTTCCTGTTGATTATACGCAATGCTTAAAATAGCCCCGGCCGTATAATCGCCAACCCCTGCCAACCCTACCACTTCTTTTTTGGTATCTGGTACATGCCCGCCATAAGAAGTACTTACCTCTCGGACACCTTGATGAAGATTACGAGCCCTGGAATAATAGCCCAACCCTTGCCAGTACTGAATGACTTCTTCTTCCTGAGCCCCTGCCAAACTTTCCAAGGTCGGAAATCGTTCCATCCACCGTTCAAAGTAAGCCTTAACCACCTCGACTCTCGTCTGCTGCAACATGACTTCCGAAACCCAAATTTTATAAGGATCTTTATCTTTACGCCAAGGTAAATCCCGTTTACATCCGTCATACCAAGTTAATAAAATATCAGCTATACTCATGCGATCTCCTTGCCTTCTTTATAATAGAAATTTAAAAGACTTGGCTTGTGCCAAGTCCTCATCATTGTACAGCACTAAATCACCCGTACTATAATTTTATGGTACTTATTTTTTGTCAAAAGCTTAAAATCGACACACATTATTTCTGTTGTGGTTCAATACCCATGGCCGTAAGTTGGGCCCATAGAGGCGCCAACGCCTTCTCTCGATCCCGGTAAAAATAGCTTCCTCTTATCCGCCAGAACTTCCAGCCCACTCGTTCTAGAACATTTTGGCGATCAAGGTCCTCCCCCCACCGTTCTAGGCCATGCCAGGCATCCCCATCGCATTCCACTGCTAGTCTAGTGTAAAGTCCTTCCACAACAATAGGAATACGATAAGGATGGGTACCTACTTTAAATTCAGGAATAACATGATAACCTCGCTCAGCAATCATTGTCGCTACCTCTTGCTGAAACTGACTTGAACCATATCTTTGCCAGATTTTCTCTGCGCTCTCTGGCGTGTTTTTCACCTTACTCGGTTGCTGACAATATTTTAGCAAACGATACCGCATACAGGTAGGATGTAAGTCCTTAAGATCAATAGAATGGAATAGCCAAAGTTGTTCCCGGGCGCGGCTCGTGGCAACATTAAACCGTTGTTCATCAGTACTTTTATTCAGCACTCCACTCCGCATATTGGGCGCAGCAACCATGGACAAAAAAATAACATCTCGTTCATCACCTTGAAAGGAATAAGCATCACCACAAATAATTTTCCGGTCAACCATTTGACTCTCCCCCAGCTGATCGCGAAGTTGCTCTTCAATGATACTAGCTTGTTCTTTTCCTTGGAGGGAAATAACGCCCATGGTCTTATGTAAATATTCATCTTTACAACATAGTTCTACTATTTTATTGACCAATGCTGTGGCCTCGCGTTGGTTAATGGCTACAGAACCTTCAGCCCGATACCCGTCATCAACACGAATGGTGGCAATGGGTGGCATGAGGCGATCCGATGTAGCAACTCGCAGGGGCTCAATGATGCCGCCATAAAATTGTTCATTACTAAACTGAATAATTTCCGGCACACACCTAAAATGTTCTTTCAACATAATTTGTTGCCCTGGGAAAATCCGCAAGGCAGTATCATATAAGCTATCTTGTAGGGTAAATCTTTCCCGTTGTGGAACATCCACTAGATAGCGATCAATTAACTCATTGACCTCTCCTTGATCCCTGCCAACCGACTCAGGACTAATCTGACGATCATCACCTACAATAATAGCGCGTTTTCCTCGAAATAGAGCACTTAAGGCAAACAAATCACTTTGACTACTTTCATCCACAATGACAACATCAAAAGGTTCTTCGGCAGGCTTAAAGTTTTCGATAACTCGATTGAGAGGCATAATCCAAACGGGTACCGCCCCACGGCAAATAGCCATTTCTTTTTTGGCGTCGGCTTGATGTTTGGCCGCGTACTTCCCAGTTCCTTTGCCAATTTTCCTGATGGTCTGCGCCCACGAACGGAGACTTCGTCTTTGCGCCTCTGTTGTTCGTTCATTCTGTTGTAGCCAAGTGGACTTTGAAACGAGGGTCTGTATTAACCGTGCTTGCAAGCTTTTCGCCTTATTTAATTGTTCATATAAGTGTTCTAAACGAATTTTCATAAAATGCTTTTTCAGCCAGCAATCGGCTCTTTTCCACTCCCAAGCAGCTCGCCAATTGATGGGTGGTAAACTATTAGGCGTAGCTTTCACTGTCGTTTCAATCTGCGCCATGAACCGTGGGGCACAAGCATTCAACCGTTGTTTAAGAGCTAACAGTTTATGTACTTTGGATTGTATGGAGTAAAGTTTGCGTAGTTGTGACAAGGTTGCCTGCCACTTGGCGCCATCACCGAGCCGATAAGCGTCATAGAGTATTCCCCAGGAAGCATGTGAATTGTCTCTGTCCGCCCCATTCTGGAGCTCGCGGGAGAAATTTTCGAATTCTTGACACAAAAGATTATATTCTAGCAACTCAACCCGGGAAACAATACCTTGGGCAAAGTGATCTAGCCAGGCCTTATTGATCCATTCACGTGGTCCATAAGGATTACTTTCTTTGGTAATCTCCATTAATAAAGATAAATTTTCCGTTTTCCAATTAAAAGCCAGCTCAATGAATTTTATATATTTTTCTATCATCTGTAACATACTCACATCAGATTCTATCAGGAGCGGGCCATTCACATTAGAAATACTATGATTCCATCGTAAAAGAAGGTGGCTTCTAGCCTCAATCATCGTAATATAATGGAGCAATAAGCGCAAATCATCAGCCGTGCGCAGGGTGGAGCCGTTGATGGTAAAACGCTCTAACAGATACAACGTCCCTTTGCCACTAAACATTTTGAACATAAAGCTGGGTTTCCCATTATTCATTAATTCCGTCCTGAGAAGTTCGGCATCGGCCTTAACTTGGCGCAAATCAAAGTTATCAGGAACCTGGAAGGAGAAGTCCCCAATGCGTTGCTCCACATCACGAATGCCACGAATTTTCGCCTTACAATCCATAATAAGCTTCTGCCAGTAGTTGACCCGGTTTTCACCATATACAATATCTTCCAATAATTTAGCTAACCACCCCTCAGAGAACAAGGCCAAACCTGCCATTGCTTTTTCAATAACCAGCAGGGCATGGGGAGCTTTACTATTGGCGCGACTCGTAAACGTCCAACCTGCAATGTGTTCCTTCCGAGCAATATTACCTGCCTCTAATTCATGAATTCTAGCCCACAAACTGACTATTTCTTCGGTACTGGGTAGACTTTCTAACGTAGGGCGTTGTTGGATCATTTGATCAATATCTTCTTTGGTTAATTCTTGCAATAAACCATAAAGTTCAATCATCTCACTATCCGATACAGGCTCCTCCATGGAATCATCTAATTCATCAGGCAAATAACCTAATTCTACCTGCTCTATCCCAAGCCACTCCGCTAGTTCCAAAGGGGAAAATTTTCTCTCAGCAAAAGAAATGATACTATTTTCAGCCTGACTGGCAAGGCCTAATTGAGTTTTCAGGCTAGCGATTGTCTGTTCACATTCCAACAGATCCTGGCGTAGTCGGGCAATTTCTATGCGCGTGGTATCAACATTGACTTGGTCTAAGCCATCCGATATTTTCGTAACTGCTGATTCCAATTCTTGTACTGATCTGGCATCTCCACCCATTACGCTAACACAAAGGGGTGCTATCTCGGGCAACTTGGTCTGAATCATCTCACCGAGCACGCGCAAGGCTCGCTCGGTTTGACTGGTAATCAGCACCCGTTTACCATGGGCCAACAGATGGGCAATGAGATTAACAATGGTATGACTTTTGCCGGTTCCCGGTGGTCCCTGCACGACCACGCCAATGTTTTTGCTCAACTTGCGTACAATGTCTTTTTGTTCTTCATTAGCGGGCAGGGGAAACAATACGTCATCACCTATGGTTTTCCACTGTGACCTCTCCTGCTTGCGCCTTTTATCCCGGGGAACCTCCGTATCCATCGAGACTAAGGCTTCGATGGTTTCAGGAACGTAATGACCACCGTGCACCGCTTCAATCACATCTTGCAATTCAATATGCCATTGCCGGCCTGACATACTACGCACAAAGATGACGGGAGCATTGTAGATGACAGGATGATCTGTCACGGGTAGATCACGTCCAGAAATTAATTCATCCACCAAACGGCCTTCGGCGGATAATGTGGTGACTAACTCCTTTAGAAAGTCATTTACAGAGGTTTCATCCCACGGATCTATCCCAACCTCTTGTATTGAACGTTCCATGGCAACGATATGAGCAGAGTTTATCAGTTCACTCGGACTTAACATATCCAATTCTAAAACCGTCCCACTACTCGTCGGCACTAGGGTAAACAATTTTTTTTTCGGATCAAACAGCAGTTCAACCCTCGTTGTAAATACAGGGCGACAAACCAGGGTACCATGTACATTCCACGTCAGTAAGCCATGGCCCCAAACAAGTTCTGCGCTATCGCCTTCTCGTTGCAAGCGTTGATAAAGGGCAAATAATTCTCCATATAATTGTTCCGTTTGGAGCTGTATAAGATTATCTGGCGACGGCGGATTAACAGGTTTATACACCTCAAGCCACGTTTCTGACGTTTTCGTCCTGGGACTTATTCTACAGCCCTCACCAATTGGCAATTCATTCTGCCACCAATACATATCCTTATAATCTTGAAGGCCCCGCACAACGGGCACCATTATATTTTTTAATGCTAATAAATATTCAAAAACTTGCACACTACTCCCTGACATACATCCACCCCACAGGCAAAATATTTTTTCACCTAATCTTCATTTTTCTCTAAGAGTATTTTACCACAAAACCTCCTATGATTGCAGTTTTAACTCATGGAGACCTAAGATATTAACTATTCTGACAAACATCTTGACAATATATCCTAGCTATTACTATAATAGCTAGGATAATTATGGTCAGGAAACCTACCTGAGTTCCAGTTAGGTTTCTGCCAATGTGAGGTGAGGAAAATGTCTGATAAAAATAAAAATACCAATAGTATCGATGCTTCCATTCTGCTCAGTGAGCTTAAAGCTGCCAATCAACAAATGAGTCAGGTCGTTAGTACCATTCAAGAAATTGCCAAACAGACTAACCTCCTCTCCCTAAATTCCGCCATCGAAGCTGCCAGAGCTGGCGAAGCAGGTCGTGGTTTTAGCGTTGTCGCTGATGAGATTAAAAAATTGGCGACTCGTAGCTTTGATTCTACAAAAGAAAGCTCCAAAATCATTGAAAATATTCAGACCAAGGCAAATCAAGTGATGGCCATACGAACTGCTGATATGGCCTATGATACCATTGATAAAGTAGATCGCAACCTATTTGAGCGCAATTGTGATGCACAAGCCTGGGCTAGTTTCGACAAAGTAAAAAACTGTTTTACTTCCACAATTCCTAACAACATTCAAGAAGCTAATGAGCTTTTGAAAACCCTTGTCGACATTTATGAAGTGTACTTTGATCTATATATTCTTAATACAGAAGGTACCATTCTCGCCGCCGGTGTACATCGAGAGCTCATTGGTACACAGGTAGCCGACCGAGATTGGTTTAAAGAGGCCAAACGCGCTAACACTATCTCTGTAACGGATCTCTATTTCTCCACCATAGAGAATCGCCATACCGTGGCTTACTCTTGTCCCATTCGCAATGATGCTGGACAGATTGTGGGTTACTTTTCCTCCCGTTTTAACTGGGATTTCATTTATGATATTTTGGATTCCGCGCGTATTGGTCAAACTGGGACCATCTCGATTATTAATAAAGATGGTTATGTCATTGCCTGTCGCAGTCGCCAGGGTATCCTTACTGATAATTTAAAGCACCTTGAAGCAGGTAAGCGTTGTATGAAGGGTGAAACCTATGGCTACACCCTAGAGGTTGATCAGCGTGGCAACGGCAAAATATATGGTTATGCCCATACCAGAGGTTATAATGCCTATAAAGGGAAAAATTGGTCGGCTATCATTAGTGAAACTCTATAAGCCATCATTTCGTCCACAGAAAAGCCCCGATGAGTGTTATTTTTTCACACTCAAATCGGGGTTTTTCTTTCTTTTTTGTTGCACAACAAACAGCCTTATGGATAAACAAATTGCGCCAAATGCTAACCCAGAAATCAAACCCAACCAATAGCCAACAGCACCATATTGAAAATAACCTGCCAATACATACCCCAAAGGTAAACCTACAAGCCAATAGGAAATCAACGCCATGATAAATGTGACTTTTACATCCTTGTAGCCACGGAGTGAACCTTGTATGGGAGCGGCAATGGCATCTGACAGCTGAAAAAAAATGGCATACAGCAAAAAATATTGAGTTAATTTCAAAACATCTACGTCCTCGGTATAGAGTGTTGCAACCTGTTGCCTGAAAATAAACAGTCCAAGGGCACACAAGATGGCCATAAGGAGTGCAATACCAATTCCTATGTAACTATACTGCCTGGCATCTTTAAACCGTTTGGCGCCGACTTCAAAGCCAACAGCAATGGTTAGGGCCATGGAGATACTCAATGGTATCATATACAGCAATGACGCAAAATTAATAGCAATTTGATAGGCAGCCACCGTCACGGTGTTATATTGACTCATGAGTAAGGTAATAAGGGCAAAAATACTTGTTTCACAAAAAATCGCAAAACCAATGGGTATACCAATGACAAGTTGTTCTTTCCATGCCAATACAGACACAGGATAAACTCTACCGAACACATCATACTGGCAAAAAGGTTTTTTCTTCTTTATAACCCAAAAGCTAAGCAACGCAATACACCAATAGGTCAAGGCCGAAGCATACCCCGCCCCCACACCACCCAGTCGTGGAAAACCAAACTTACCAAAAATCAATACATAATTGAGTATAATATTAATTGGTAAAGCAACCATGGTAATGGCCATCGTCACCCGAGTGTAACCCAGGGTATCAATAAAACAGCGGAAAATTGTGGATAAAAACAAGGGGACAACACCAAAGGATATACCCACTAAAAACTCACGGGCCACCCGGTACACTTCCGCAGTAAGTTTCATACCATCCAAAATAGGCGTCACCATCCCAGCACCACAAGCGATGACCACTGCCGACATGGCAAGGGCCAGATAGACGCCTTGAATAACGACGAAGGGAACATCCTCTTTCCGCTTGGCGCCTAGGAATTGAGCTACAATAGGAACTAATGCAAATAAAATGCCATTTAGACCTGTAAACACTGGCATCCAAAGACTTGCGCCAATTCCAACCCCCGCCAAATCATTGGAACTAGCATGACCTGACATCATGGTATCAAAAAAAGTCATCCCAAATAAGGAACATTGTGTGAGCAAAATAGGAACTAGCAAGATCATCAATTGCCGTAGCTTACTTGACGTTGAATATGTTTGATTCATATATACACCTATATTTTTTTAATTAAATTGTATCACAAAATGGACCTGTCACTATCACCTGAATTTCACTAAAAAGGTTGTTCCCGTCGGACTGGTACTCACTTCCATAGTCGCCTTATGTTTTGCCACGATACCGTAACAAACAGCCAATCCCAAGCCCGTGCCGTTATCTTTGGTCGAGAGAAAAGGGGTTCCCAATTTTTCAATCATTTCTTCACTAATACCTGGTCCTTCATCGGTTATGGACAATATCACTTCGTCTCCTTGTAGAAAAGTGGTTACCGTTACTGTCTTTCCACCTTCGCTCATGGCCTCTAAGCCATTGCGGCATAAATTTAGAATCAGCTGACGAATTTCTCCATCATCCAGTAATGATTCTGGAATGACTCCTAAATCAAAAGTAAAAATTTTGCCGATCTTATGTGCATCAGCCTGCAAGAGGGGTTGCAGGGAAATCAAAATTTTATTTAAGTCTTGCATTTTAAAATCCGGATCGCGCGGCCGCGCTACGGATAAATATTCAGTAAGAATATCATTTGCTCGATCCAGTTCACTTAACATGAGTTCATAATATTCCTTGTATTTACCATTATATTCTTTTTTGGCCAATAATTGAAGAAATCCTCGCACTGTCGTCATGGGGTTACGCACCTCATGACTCATACTGGCTGCCATTTTTCCGATAATGTTGAGCCGGTCCAGTCGCGCTATGCCTTTCTCCAAGTTTTTCTGTTCAGTAATATCTTTGTTGAATTCAAGCACCCCCATAGGGTTACCATCAACACCCCGTTTCAATAGGCAACAATTTCGAACCACTACTGTGCTACCATCCCGCTTAGTTTGAACCAATTCTCCCATCCAGCGCCCGTCGGACATCAGTTTATCATTAATTTCCGTTAAAGGCTCAGGGAATTGTGTCTTGAGTAGTCGATAAGCCACTTGCCCCACAGCCTCTTCCTTTGTCCAATCGTAGCCCAGTTCAGCACCATGATTCCAGAACACAATAACCCCCTCTAAATTTCGTTCAAAGCTATAGTCTGGATCAAGATCCAGTAATCGAACCTGTTCCTTGAGGATTTCTGTACTATACCTTAATTCTGTGGATACGATTTCCAAGGTCGCATAAGCTTTTGCAAATCGTGTGGATAAGGCTAATGCCTGAAAAAAAATAAATATGAACAGTCCTATTGGCACCATTTCTCTCGTGGTTATGATTCCCTGGGCCAGCAATATATCATTGACTACCGTGCCGATAAATATAAAGATGCCCAAAACAAAACAGCCTCCTGCACCTTCTTGCTTATTACGCACGGCTCTGATCACCATGATGCTAATATACACACAAGCAAGTACCGCAATGCCATGATACCAGGGTAAGGTTTGGACAAAGACTTTGACAGGTGTCAACATAACCACGCCACTAAATAGTAGACTTGCGAGCATTAAATAATTTGTTCTCCTGGGCGATGTCTCAGCAGCATATAAATGATAAATAAACTTTACGAATAAAGGCACAGATAAATAATAGGATAAATATTCAATCTTAATCAATATTTCCCATTCAATCCCAGGAAAAATAGACATCATAAAAATCTGGCCGGTAGCTAAGGCTCTAATGGCAATTAACAAGCAAAATAGTCCAAAATAAAATGCAGGTTTATCTTTTCTGCGCATTAAATATAGACCAAAATGATATACCGCCATAATAAAAATAATACCTAAGATAAAGAGCCCAAACCCCATCTGTTGCTCATGGAGTTTATACCCTTCTTGCCCTAAACCAAGTTCTAAGCTGGATTTAATACCACCTCTTTGGTGTGCAAAATTAGATACTTGAATGACCAGTTCAACATCCTGTCGATCAGTATAAAAGCTCACTATTTGCGGTAAGTATTTAGGTTTACTATGGACTAACCCCTCGCCAACAATACCCACAGAACTTACTAATTCCCCATTAATATATAAATTATATGCTGTGGCTACATCCGGTATGGTCAGGGTTAGATATCTTGCTGGTTTATCAAACTTAATATTGACCCGATAAGTGGCATACCCATCACCGGTTTCACTTTCCTTAGATTTATAATGATTCCACATATTCGGTAAAGTAAAATAATCAACAGGGATGGGCAGATGATCAGCACGAAAATCTGCCGGCTCCAAAAGTTGTTGCCAATAGAATTCCCATTCACCATCAAGTTTAATAACTCCATCTGCTAAGTCCCAGCTCCTTAAATCCAGCACTCCCTGCACGACTTGGGGAGGTTTAACAATTGCATCTCCATTGTATAAATAGTTAAATAAGAGGCTGACAGTCATTAGGATACAACTTATGTATAGCCCTATTTTTTTATTCATTAACGTGTAACCATGATTGTTATCTGGTTTTTTTTCTCTACCACAGCAAAAAACGTTCTTATCTTCAACATATTTCGTCATTCCTTCTACATAAAAATACAAAATACTACATATGATGTTCTACTATCTATTCCTTATTTTATTAGAAATTCCTTCTTTATTAGGTTTTTTCACTTTTCAAAACGACCTGGATAAAATATCTGATTTTTCAAAAACAATCAGATAAGAAAAAACTTGGTTTCGACCAAGTCCTCAGACGACGGTCGAAGCCTTAGTTGTTCTTACTTGTAATCAAGAAAGTGTTATACTTTCTGATTACGTAAAAAAACGCTTCGCATTAACTGCGAAGCGTTGGTTATCTGTTTTGGAGGCGACACCTAGAGTCGAACTAGAGAATGAAGGTTTTGCAAACCTTTGCCTTACCACTTGGCTATGTCGCCATAAAAGAAAAATCATTAAATATGGTCGGAGCGGCAGGATTCGAACCTGCGACCCCCTGGTCCCAAGCCAGGTGCTCTACCAAGCTGAGCCACGCCCCGATCAGTAACTGTGCTGACAAGAGCTAATTATATCAGCATACTTAATCCTTGTCAATATAATTCCTAATAATAATTATTTTTTTTATTTAAAATACAATTATTGATGAATAAATGAATTTTGGTCTATAATGTATTTGTACAGAAGAGTATTTCGCCCATCTTATTTGAATAAGGATTTACTAAGAGGAATTGCTTCATAAATGAAGAATAAAACAATATTATTGAACTTTCATTGAAACCTTACACACAAGAAGTAACTAAAGGGGGTTTATTAAATGTCTATTGTTGAACAAGCCTTCCGCGTTATCGAACGCACGAGCATTGTAAAATCAGAGTACCCTACTGAATGCCTCTTCCAAGTTTTTGTAAATGGGCGCCTCCAGTATAAAGCTACATACAGCATCGAAGGAGAGAATATTGATTTAGGCTTCGATTGTCTCGTACGAGGCGACCTAGTACAATTATTTTATTTTATTCCGTAAAAAACATGAACGGGCCGATAACCGAAAGAGGTTGTCGGCCCGTTCTGTTTCCCCAAACCACTACTTTGTTACGATAACAATTCCCGATGGGGTTACTGTATAGCCCTTTAGTCGATCTGCTTCGTGGTCATAACCGATTTCCGCCCCATCAGGGATAATGAGGTTTTCATCAATAATGGCCCTTTTAATCCTGGCTTTTCGACCCACTTCAACATTTTCAAATAAAATAGAATCCTCAACCAGGCTAAAACTATGAACCTTACTACGAGGTCCAATGATGGATCTGCGTACGATACCACCACTGTTTATACAACCTCCGCATACATAAGAATTGATATTTTGCCCACAGCGCCCCCCCTCTTCAAAAACAGTTTTTGCCGGAGGATAATTGCTTTGATTGGTCAACATGGGCCATTTGTAATTATAAAGATTCAATTGGGGGTCGACTTTAATAAGATCCATGTTAGCTTCATAATAAGAATCCAAGTTCCCTACATCTTTCCAGTATCCTTTTTCCTCAGGATTCATCCCAGGAATTTCATTATCCATAAAGTTATAGGCGAAAACCCTATCACCTTTATCCAGCATCATAGGAATAACATGTTTGCCAAAATCAAGATCCTCGTGGTGCTCTTTACCTTCCTTCAGCACCTCAATCAGTTTTTTTACAGAAAAAATATAATTGCCCATGGATGCAAAACAAGTATTTTTACCCGGAATAGGGTTAGGTTGATTGGGTTTTTCCGCAAATTCCGTCACTCTGCACTCTTCATCAACGGAAATAATCCCAAACTCTCTAGCATCTTTAGCACACACTTCAATGGCCGCGATGGTAATATCGGCATTGGCTAAAACATGATAGGCAATCATCTGACTAATATCCATTTTATAAATATGATCGCCGCCAAAGATGGCTACATACTCTGCATCTGAGGATTCAATAAATCGTAAAAATTGAAATATAGCGTCAGCAGTACCTTTAAACCAGGCATCACTACCACTGCCCGTTTCTGGTGATAAGGTATCATAGAAGTCACCAAGTCCGGTCCATTTGGCCCAAGATTCCTTAATGTGTTTGTTCAGTGAATAGGCCCGATATTGGGTTAAGACATAAACCTTCTTAATACCCGAATTAAACAAGTTACTTAATACAAAATCTATTATTTTGTATTTCCCTCCAAAAGGAACGAACGGTTTTGGCCTATTTAATGTAACAGGACTGAGTCTTTCACCCTTCCCCCCAGCTAAAACCATTGCGACTGTTTTTCTAGTAACATTCCCCATCGTATACATCTAATATTCCCCCTCCTGAATTAACCTACGCATCCAGATAGTCTAGAATTATTTACTGCCAAGTAACCCTGTCCTATGAAAGATCGGGCTTCATTCTTTGTACGAATGAATCTACAGAGACCTCTTAGTCTTGTACTAAATTATATATTTATTATAATCTAATTATTCCAAATTTTATACTGAAAAGAATAATTCTACTGCTAGGAAAGACTTAGCTTCGAGAAAGTGTTCTTCTTTCTCATGACCTAACAAAAGCCATTATAACTCTTCACCTTTCATTCTCTCAAGCCTACAATTATGGTAAAATAATAGTAGTTTAGAATTAACAAGATGAGTACATTATATAAATAAGCGCCTGTTTGCAGGAGAAAGGAGTCTCTATTGTGATAACAGTTAGCGACAAAGCTCGTGGTTATATTCTCCATAAGGGCGGATATGTCCATGTTTTGCACAGTTTTGAGACCGTACAATGTTGAGTGCCTGTTAATTTTGGCCCGTCCGTGCGACTGGGCAAACCACTAAATGATAAGGATTATATTATATTTTATCTATAATGAATGGCATCAATGTTTATCTACCTAAAGGTTTCCGCACGCCCTACCCTTTAACCATTGGCCTCGGTGAAATTTTCTGGATGAGGATTCTCCGCATTGAAGGTTGGAAACTAATGTAAAGGGCTAAATAATAATTATTAATGGAAAATTAATCTTAGCATTTTTATGAGAAATATGATATAGTTTAACTATAATAAACTTATTAAATGAGGTGTATCATTATGTCAAAAGCTTTTCATGTTGCTCTACAAGAAAGACGTTCCGTATATGGAATTAGTAAAGAAAAGGTTACATCCGATGAGAGAATTCAAGAAATAATTGAAATGGCTGTTAAACATACGCCTTCTTCATTCAACTCACAAAGTGCCAGGGTGTTAGTTTTATTAGGCGAACACCAGGATAAATTATGGGATATCACCAAAGGGGCTCTAAAAAAAATTGTACCCGCTGATAATTTTTCTGCCACTGAAGAAAAAATCAATTCCTTTCAAAAGGGATATGGTACTGTATTATTTTTTGAAGACCAAAGTGTCATCGAACAGTTGCAAAGCAAATTTGCCTTATATAAAGACAACTTTCCAGTTTGGTCTCAGCAATCATCGGGTATGTTACAATTCGTAATTTGGACTTCATTAGAGGCAGAAGGTTTCGGGGCATCCCTGCAGCATTATAGCCCTCTTATTGATACTGAGGTCAGCCAACAATGGAATGTGCCGTCTGCGTGGAAACTTATTGCCCAGCTTCCCTTCGGCAAACCAACGGTCATGCCAAGTGCAAAAGAATTTAGTCCTCTTGCAGACCGTGTTAAATTTTTAAAATAAGTAGCCCGCTACTACATAGGGAGCACTATTCACCTTTAAATAGGTAAATAGTGCTTTTTTTCGTAAGTGTTCCACAGACTCAATCCTGAAAGAGGGGCTTACTGAGATATCGTTGACCATTATCAGGCAATAGTGCAACTACTCTTTTCCCCTGGTTTTCGAAACGTCCAGCAATCTGCAAAGCAGTAAAGATAGCAGCACCTGAAGAGAGCCCTACGAGCAAGCCTTCCTCCTTCGCAAGGCGTTTTACTATTTCAAAGGCCTCTTCTGTTCTTACTGTAGACACTTCATCAACCACATCTAGATTAGGTACCCCAAAACCGCCCCCCGCACTATTTCCGTAAACCTTATGTAATCCTGACTTTCTATCGGCAAGAAGGAGTGGCCCAACAATGATAACCTGTAGCGCTGGTTTCCATCTCTTTATAATCTCACCAACATCGATTATAATGCCACTACTACCTACGCCACCAATGAGAATATCCACCTCACCTTTAGTATCTGCCCATATCTCCTCCACTGTCGTCCCTCGGTAGTGAGATGGATGATGACCATTCTTAAGTTGCTGAGGAAGAAAGGTATTGGGAAATTTTATAGCTATTTCCTTAACCTTCCTTACCGCCCCTTTCATTCCCTCATCTCCTGAAGTCAGGATAACTTCCGCACCACTCGCTTGCCATAAATTTCTCTGTTCAAGACTTATAGTATCTGGCATGGTAAGAATAAGACGACAGCCACAAGCTGCGGCCATAAAAGGAAGGGTGGTACTGCTTCTACCGTTAGAGGGTTCAATAATAACGGTGGAATCAGTGATCAGCCCCTTTTTTTTTGCATCTTTAATCATACTAAACCCCACGTGATCCTTAGCACTGCCACGTGCTGCTAGTTTTACCAATACCTCCGTCGGTGCACCAGCAGACAAACGTCCCAATCCCAATAGGGGTGCATTCCCGATTAACTGAGTCAAACTGTTAATTAACTTAGCCATTTTATCTACCTCCTGAATAAGTTTTGCTATAACAGTTCCTCCTCACAGCTCATTAACTTTCATAAATAATCATTAAAAAACTGACGGCCGGGGAATTCACAACTAATCCCACGACCTTCAGTTTTTTTAATTAACCGAAAATACCACTCCTCACAATCTATGCCCCACTCTTCACAATCATGCCCCTTTCAATACCTACTATTGACAATATAGTCTCATCTTTGTTATATTTATAATTATAATATTTCTAAATTATCCGTTCCTCAATTATAGAAAGAAACTTGTCGAATATTAAATGGACAAGTAGTGCTAGAGAGGCATCACCAATCAGCTTTTCATGGCGTTATGAGCAAGGTGAGATTCGTCTTCACTGACTGCACTATGGCACCAAAGAAAATAATATTTAAGTAGGAGGTTCTTTTAAATGAAAAAAGTATTACTACCCTTGACTCTTTTATTAGCTTTTAGTGTTGGAACCGGCTTTGCATCTCCAATCAACAATTTGGTCAAAGATCAAACAGCAGTCGGCATTTTACTACATACCGACCAAAATTCTTTTTATATCGAAAATAAGGTGACTGATACTCTGACAGCAGGGTTTGAAAGGATCAATGTAAACAATCTTAGCATGAACGACTTCCATTTGCAGTTTGATACAAACCCAAATGCCAAATTTCTTTTAGGCATGAGAGATTTTAATTCCAGTTCAAGAGCTTATGCTGGATTGGGCCTAACGGCTCCATTAAGTCCTGACGCCACCGGTTACACGTCTTTAATTGCTGGAAATCACTTTACAGAATTGCAAGTTGGTGTTAATTATCGTTTAACAGAAGGTTATGACCTAAACCTTAATTATCGGGGTTTCAACTATTACCACTATAATGACGTAACGACGATCGGAGTAAGCTATAAGTTCTAAAACTAAAACTATGATAAACAATAAAAACGCTAATCACTTGGTGCGATCATCAAGTAATTAGCGTTTTTTATTCATTTTCCTTTAAGGTTCACCCCCGGAAAGGATATGTCAATTCAATACTACCCCCTTGTTGATTCCAATACACGTATGCCCCAAAGGCATCGTATATTTTGGTTATCTGGATATAGGGAATATCATGGATTAGGTTCACCGGTACTTTTTTCTCCTGTACCCAATACTCGCCATCAGCATGTCGAGTCATTTTTTGATGAATAACATCCGCTAAAGGTATCATGGGTACTGCTAGTATACCATCTATCATCTGAACATCACCGACAACTGGCTGGCCATTAAGTAAAATGTTTAGCACCTTTAGGTCTAAACAATTTGCTTCTAGGTCCCATTCCTGCTGTACGCCAAAGAGGATGGATGCATTTTCTGCTGTAACCAAAAGCTCATTACCCATTAATTGACCAGGTACAGAACGTTTATCAACCCGGATCAGTCCATTCTCCTCATCCCAAGTAATCGTAACGCCTAGAGCAATGGCAACGGGTCGAGCCGGAAGATATAAGGTATTTTTATAAGTGACGGCATGATCCACTAGTATTTTCCCCTTTACCCTAATGGTATGAAATCTGGCGAATACAATTTGACGATCACCTTCCCCATTAATGATCTCATTGAGCTCGTTATCACTTAGGAAATCGCCCACACCATATGAATTCAATTTATTTCTAGCATCATTCACGGATAACTCTTGCCACCCATAAATATCTGGGTACACACCAATTGATATTTCTCCATTTCCAGTTTTGTACACCTTTACCCGATCATAGGTAATCCGTACTGGCGTACCATAAGAAATCACTTCGAATAGTTCCTCAACATTTTCCTCCAACATGCGAATACACCCATTAGACACAGCAAGACCTATGGCCCACGGAGCATTGGTGCCATGAATCCCGTAAAGAGGAGCGAAGCCCATCCACCTGTAGCCTAATGGATTATCAGGTCCTGAAGGAATGGCTTGCCCCGTCCGGGGAGGAAACCACCATGGATTGACCTCTTTTTCAATGATTTGAAAATTTCCTAGCGGAGAAGGAGTTGATGGCTTACCGATGGCGATGGGATATACTTTAATTAAATTGTTATTTGAATATAATTCTAGGGTTCTTGAAGGTAAATTGATGACAATCATCGGAGTCTCCATATCAGGATTTAAGGCGGCAAAAACTGTAGCTAGGGGTGATAGTAACAACAATAGCATGAATACGCGGATGACATACACAAGCATCCCTTCTTCCAAGTTAATTACTCATTCACGTCACTCATTGTCGTTGGGAATTTGATATTGGATGCCCAATCGTCCCCATATTGGATTTGACTGCAATTTTAACTTCGTAAACTTCATTTCTTTCTTTCGAAAGTAGGATATTTTGCTGTATCATTTTATAGCCCATCGCAGCAAACGGTTCATAGAACTGCTCCACTCGTTCTGGGGTGGACGTATTTTTTTTGTAGATGTCGGGAAAGACTTTTAGGTATAATCCATCAGATTTTTCCATCATACGCATGGTCTCATAGATGACGACAACAGGAGTACTGATGGGTATGTTTCTGTACAATTCCCGGGCCTCAATGTCATGCATACGGATACAACCGCCAGACACGGGGTAACTAATGTCCCAGTCTTTATTCGTACCGTGAATGCCGTAGTGTGGTAAGAATTCCATCCAACGACTACCCAGTGGATTGTCCGGACCTGGGGGAACCGGTGTCTGATCGGAAAAATTTGACCCTGGAAACCAAGTCGGGTCTTCTATTTTCGAAAAAACAGCGAACTTTCCTACAGGGGTTTGTTCATAGGGTGTACCAACCGCGATATCGAATTGTCGTATGATCTTACCTTGGTCAATTAAGCTAAGAGTGTATTCAGGAATGTTGATAAGGATCTCGGGGTTTGTTAATTGAATGTCCGGAAGATTTCTACCACTGCTTCCCCTACTATCTCGTTGAAATATTCTGAGAGCCTGCTCCGTTTTTGGACCTAAAATACCATCCACATCTCCGCAATTATAACCTAGGTTCTCTAATAGGGATTGAACTATTTTGACCTCAGCTTCCGAGCCCCCTAGGAATTGATCCCGTAGAATATTTTCAACAACATTCAACGCGACTTGTTGGTTACCAAAAGGTCCATTGTCAAGTTCCCTTGAGTCACTAGCACTTGGAGCAGTAAAAGCAATTGGTAAAACTGCAATCATAAACATTGCAATACCGACAACCAATTTTTTTATCATACTACACTCCCTCATCATGAGAAATCCTTATATTTTATATTAGTCAGTCATATAGAATATTCCAGGAGACAAACCATCAACTCTATAAGTTGCATTAAAAAAAATAAGCCAACGTTTTAACGTCAGCCTATAACATTTATTTAATTACAAGAATCAGTACTACTGCTTTTTTGGCAATATCCATCACATCCGTTGCACTCAAACTTCCAATATATACAGGTCCATCCCAACCCATGTTCAAGCTAGAAGTATGGAGAAGATTGCCTATATTATTAATCTTGACAGCATAATTTACATTCTGAGGAATAATTCCCAGCTTCATCATCATCATTCCATTAAGGCCACTGGAGACCACCCCAACCACTTCGGCCTGTTCATTAAGGAGTGGCCCCCCGCTATTACCCGGTTGTACTGGAGTACTGATTTGAAAGGTCCTCACATCACCTAATAATCCACGATCACTGCTAATGATTCCTTCACTCACTTTAGCTCCCGTTCCCATTACCATTGGAAGTGGAAAACCGACAGCATATACTCGGCTCCCCTCTCGCATCCCATCGGAATTTCCCACCGTCAATGGATGGGCCACATTCTCTAGGCCCACTACTCTGAGTAATGCTAGATCGCTAGTTTTGTCACTACCAATAAGGACTGCACTTTGCTTTATCTCATTATTATATATGATCTCAATACTACGGGCACCGCTGATCACATGATGACAGGTTACAACCACATTAGGGGTTATGAAGAAGCCACTACCGCTATAGCCAGACATTTTCTTTTCCACCGAACTCTGACCAAGATACGGATCACCGGATACTTCTGTACTCCCGAATGGTACATTGGAGGTCGCGCAAACCGGTGCTACCCAAATAACAGTATGCACGAAGAATATAAGGAAAAAGATTGTTTTAATTGGCCCCATATTTTCATCCCTTTCTCACATTTGACAATCAATTTGTGAGATACTTTATGCGCCTACTAAGGAATGGGTGACAAATAACATGGTGCAGATTAATTGAGATGATCAGCCACGGGTTTTGAGAAGCAACTCACGAAGATAATCAAACCAAGCATGAGCAATGCAGTGCCTGTAAACAGGAATACGGGCCTGATTCCAATCCACGAACTAATAACTCCACCAAGTAGGGGGCCTATCATGGATCCCAATTGATTAGCCGTCGTCGTAAGACCAAAAATCCGTCCTTGGGAGTTTCTATCAGTACAATTTACAATAATGGTATTGATGGCAGGGTATACACCAACGATAAAAAAGCCAAAACAAAATTGCAGGACAGCAAACTTATAAATATCGGCGACAAAAAATTGCCCTAGATTAAAGATACCTGCGCCAAGAAAAGCAATACTCATTATTTTACGAAATCCCCGTTTCTGACCACTTCGTCCCCAAGTTGGTGCTGCAATAGCACCTGCCACTCCTGCCAAACTATAGACTATACCGGCTGCCAGAACAGCCCCTTCCATTGTTCCTTGTAACTGGGCAACGTACAGGGTAATCAGTGGCTGCAATATCATACTAATGACTTGAACGGTAAACAAAAGTAGCAACATCTTCACTAATTTAGGATTACTAAATGCCATTTTCAGATCATCCTTAATGCTACTTTCACCAGGTGTTGAGCTCTTTTCTGGCTCCGTCACAAAAAAGCCTACTGCAAGTGTAGCCAGAAATATGACAACCGCCGCAATGACAAAGGATAAACGCATGCCGAAAAAATGGGCAAGGCCTCCGCCGATTAAGGGGCCTAAAATTCCGCCAATTAATAAGGCGGCTTGCATAAATCCTAAACTAGAGCCCATTTTATCAGCGGGTACTGACGATGCCACAACAGCCATTGAAGCCGGCACAAAGCCATTGGCAAACCCTTGCAGGATCCTTACAATTAATAACTCCACTGGATTCCTGACAAAGGCCCCTAAAAAATATACGATTGCCAGACTAAATCCAGCGCGCATGATCATCCGACGCTTACCAGTTTTATCTGCCTGTCGTCCCCAGTAAGGCGCCATGACTGCGCCAACCAAAAAACTTACAGAAAATATAGCACCTGACCATATGGTTACATTTTCCGGGCTTACCCCTATCTCAAGAAGATACAAGGGTAAAAATGGAATAACCATTGTATAACTTGAACCTGATAACATTACGGCAAAGGACAATGTCCATAAATTTCTACGCCAATTCAACATATAACTCCTCCCGACCACAAATATAAAAGTCCTGCCAAATTTCTATAAAAATTTGGCAGGAAAGTCTCGAATATTCTCAACTACTATACCATATTGAAATATTGTATCACATTGCTACAATAACAGCAATTGTCCAGGATACCCAATACGGGGCAGATTAACAACATCAATAAATTACATTAAATACCTTACATGGCAATCGTCAGGGATGGGCTGTACATATGATCTCCTTTATGCAAGGTATATAATTGCTTTCTCGTTACTTATCGTCATCAAAAATAGTATTGTACTTATCCAAAAAGCCAGTATTAAAATCGCCCTTGATAAACGCCTCGTGACGCAGTAATTTTTTGTGGAAGGGAATGGTCGTGTGAATCCCCTCAATGATAAACTCGTCAAGAGCTCGTTTCATTCTCTGAATGGCTTCTTGACGAGTTTTTCCCCACACAATGACTTTTGTTACCATAGAATCATAAAAAGGTGAAATCTCATAACCAGAATATACGGCACTGTCAATTCTCACACCAAATCCGCCTGGAGGAAGATACTGTGTTATTAGGCCAGGTGATGGCATAAAATTCATGGCTGGATTTTCCGCATTAATTCGGCATTCCATAGAACAGCCATTCATTTTTATGTCTTCTTGACTAAAGGATAGAGGATTTCCTGCAGCGACCAAGATTTGTTCCCGAATCAAATCAATCCCTGTTACCATTTCTGTAACCCCATGTTCCACCTGAATGCGGGTATTCATCTCCATAAAATAAAAATTCCCGTGTTTATCCAATAAAAATTCCACCGTTCCTGCACCATGATAATTCACCGCGTGGGCAGCAAGTACGGCGGCCCGCCCCATTTCATCCCGCAATGCCTGATCCAAAGCCGGCGATGGGGCTTCTTCTACAAGCTTTTGGTGACGCCGTTGAATGGAGCAGTCCCGCTCACCAAGATATACTACATTACCATGTTGATCAGCCATTAGCTGAATCTCAACATGTCTAGGTTCTTCTAAATATTTTTCTAAATAGACACCTGCATTACCAAAAATGAGCTCGGCTTCCCGTTGCGCCTGACGAATGGCCTTGACCAATTCGTCTTCATCATTTGCCACCCTCATGCCTTTTCCGCCACCACCCGCTGTGGCCTTTACAATGACCGGATAACCAATCTCTCTAGCAACTATAATCGTGTTTTGTACATCATTTATGATTCCCTCTGTACCTGGGACGATGGGCACACCGGCTTGTTTCATCGTCTCCCTGGCAACAGCTTTAGCGCCCATTTTTTTGATAGCCTCAGCTTCAGGACCGATATACGTTATATCATAAGTAGCGCACGCTTTAGCAAAATCGGCATTTTCCGACAAAAATCCATACCCGGGATGAATGGCATCGGCCTGCGTAATCTTGGCCACACTCAATATCTTGATAATATTTAAATAACTATCCTTCGCAGCCACCGGGCCAATACAATAAGATTCATCCGCCATTTTCACATGTAAGGCCTGCTGATCGGCCTCAGAATATACAGCAACTGTTCTAATTCCCATTTCACGACAAGCTCTGATAATTCTTACCGCAATTTCTCCCCGATTGGCAATCAGCACTTTTTTAAACATTTTCTATTCCCCTTTATTGTTCCCGACTAAGGTTAATTAAAGCTTGACTTACGCCAAGCTTTAATTGTCCACCCTCAGATTGTAGGTTATTCAATCCAAATTAAATGATCACTCTAGAGAAAAAGTGTTTTAGAATACAAGAAAATACATTAAAAAGACATTGACGATCAATAGTAAGAGAGCCGTCGGCACCTGTGCTTTAATAACGGCATTTTTATCAGGCAAATCCAGTAATGCAGCAGGCACGATATTATAGTTGGCCGCCATCGGTGTCATCAGTGTTCCACAATATCCTGAAAACATTCCAATGGCTGCTACTATCGCTGGATCACCACCATGTAACTTGACAATTAACGGCAGCCCTACGCCAGCCGTCATGACTGGAAAAGCAGCAAAAGCATTACCCATAATCATAGTAAACAATGCCATGCCCACAGTATAGGCAAACACAACCATAAAGCGATTATCAACAGGGATGGCTGTACTGACTAAATTAGCAACAACCTGACCTACACCAGCAGCAGCGAATAGAGCTCCTAATGTTGCTAACATCTGGGGTAGAACAGCCGCCCAACCAATCGCGTCAAGTAAACGTCGAGATTCTTTAATGGGACGTATTCCTGTTTCTTTTGTTAACATCATGGCGGCTACTAATGCAATGACGCAGGCAACACCTAAACTAACAAGAGTAACATTGCCTTTATCTAATAATGCTAAACCTGCAATCTTAACATCTTTTAGCCCCATAGTGCCAATGACAGTAATGATGGGAATCAGTAATGCGGGAATAAATAACCAGTTACCTAACTTGTCCGATTGGGTCAACCGTTTTTCATGTGTAGGTTCATCGTGTTTTCCCATACATACACCACCGAACCCAGCTATAATAGCCATTACAATGACTAGAATGCCCATATACATTGGGTTTATGGTAGCACCAAATAAAAATGAAATTCCATATAAGCCCCAGAAAGTCCCTGTCAAAAAACGTTTAGGATTCCCCTTATCATTAAATGTCAGTAGGGCAATGATGGCTACAAAAATACCGGCAATATAATAAATATAATCAAGGCTGATCATCATGTTAGTTCATCCCCTTTACTTGTAACTTTTTTTGAGTCGCTCCTTGTTCTTTTACCTCACGGGCAATCGAACGATCCAGTAAATAGAGTCTCACGCCATGAATAATAAAGGCAGCAATCGCCGTGGGAATACCCCATACAGCAATCTGCAGGGGCTCAAGATTAATGCCATTTTGCTCATAAAAACCTTTCATCAGCAACACCGCACCAAAAGCTATAAAAATATCTTCACCAAAAAATACCCCAACATTATCGGCCGACGCCGCAAAGGCTTTAATTTTATTACGCGTATCATCAGATAAATTGCCAAACTTATTTTCCGCTGCGGCTTCCGCCATGGGAGCAATGAGTGGGCGTACCATTTGGGCATGACCGCCTAAAGCCGTCAAACCGATGGCCGCTGCAAATTCACGAATAAACAGGTATAAGATCAAGATTCGTCCCGTCGTGGCAACTTTTATGGTGCCAATTAACTTTTGTGCCTGTTCTTTCAGCCCATTACGTTCCAATAGTCCAATGACAGGCAGTGTCAAAATAAATAAAGAAAGATAACGATTTTTAACAAAAGATTCACCAAATGTTGTAAGAATTTTCTCCAGGGACATATCCCCCGCTACACCAGTTACAATGCCAGCCACAACAACCACGAGTAACGGATTAAACTTTAATACAAAACCGATAATAACGACAGCAATACCAAGAAGTGTTAACATTTCAATTCCCCCTTTTACTTATTTTTTTATGCTTCAGATCTTATTAAAAACAAGGGTTGGCCATATTCAATAAAGTCCCCCTCTTTCACTAAAATCTCTACCACTTCACCAACAATCCCCGCTTCAACTTCATTAAACAATTTCATGGCTTCCAATACGCAGACAATGGTATTGGAAGTAACCTGTTTACCAATAGTTACAAATGGTTCCCCACCTGGTTCTGGAGCCGAATAAAAGGTTCCCACTGTGGGAGACACTATCTTGTGCAAAATTTCTTCCTTATTATCGGTAGCTACTGTTTCCACTATCGGTTCCTTTTGCACTGCTAAAGGTGTGTTTGCTATAGCTTGTTGTGGCATTCTCTGATCAGAAGTGACCGTCCCTTGGGAGATCATAATCTTTGTTCTTTCGTGTTCCAGCTCAAAATGCTGTATGGACGACTGATTGACTAGGGTTATAATTTCTCGTATTTCTTCAAATGTAAGCATGATTTTCGCTCCTTTTAAAATGAATGGCTACGCCTAAATTTTTAATTTCTTTTTCTCTAGCAACATATAGTTTTTCGGCCTCAGCTAAAGAGATTTCTTGAAAGATGATTGTACCACCTGGCTTAATCTGAGCAACTAGGGGAACATCCACCATGGCCACCTGGGCGATCTTAGGATATCCACCAATGGTTTGCCGATCGGCTAATAATAAGATGGGGTTGCCATCAGGTGGCACCTGAATGGTCCCTATGGTAACAGCTTCCGAGATCATTTCTAGTGGTTCTGCTAACTGTAAAGCCGGTCCGGCTAGACGGCATCCCATGCGATCGGATTGGGTTGTAACCTGAAAGATGTCCCCAAATAATTGTTTTTTACTCTCTGCCGTAAAATATTCAAATTGACTACCTGCCGTTACCCGCACCTTACTGGGCGTAGAATGTGGGGGAAGCAATGATTTTTCTATATACCAAGGTGTGGCAACAAAGGACTGGGACGACAATTTTTTCAGCACGGATGGCTGCAATCCTTTGCTGGTTTCTTGGGGTGTTCTTAATTCAATACTATCCCCCTTCTCCATAGCTCGTCCTTGAAAGCCACCAAAACCAGCACGGAGATAGGTACTTTTACTTCCCATAACTTCAGGAATGTTGTAACCCCCTGCAATTGCCAAATAGGAACGACAGCCCGACTTGCACGCACCAAATTGTAGAAGACTTCCCCCTTTTACATAAACGGGCCTCCACATGGGAACAGGTTCACCATTAATTGTTGGTGCTAGATCCCCCCCCGTGATGGCCATCAACAGGTCTTTTTCCAAACGTAGCCAAGGGCCCACTAACGTCATCTCCAGGGCGGCTTCGCCCTGCTCATTACCAACTAACAGATTGGCTAGACGGAGAGCGTAGGAATCCATACTACCGCTGACGATGACCCCATATTTTTGATATCCATATCTCCCTAGATCCTGAATACTCGTCAGGAGACCTGGTCGTAGAACTGTTATGCTCATTGCCCTTCCCCCTTATATTCTTCATATTCCTGCTGGGAAATGGGACAAAATCGTATAACATCTCCCGCGCGCAAAAGACTTGGCGGATTGTCATGGGGGCGAAAAAGCTGTAAGGGGGTACGACCAATGAGTTGCCACCCTCCTGGTGTCCCAATAGGGTAAATGCCCGTCTGTAAACCAGCAATTCCTACCGTCCCTGCTGGGATTAATATGCGCGGCGACTTACGCCGAGGAGTGGAAATTTTTTCAGACATACCACCCACATAGGGAAATCCAGGAGCAAACCCAATCATATACACCAGATATTGACCACTGGCATGAATCTTGATTACCTCATTGACAGTCAGCTTATTATATTCTGCTACATACTCCAGATCGGGTCCAAATTCCTCACCATAACAAACTGGGATGTCCACTACCCTTGGTGTATGAGCAACTTCATTACCCAACTTAGCGATAAGTTCCGTTAATGAAAGGGCAATAATATCATAAGAAAGCTGGTTTTCATCCTGGGCTGTATGCCGTTGCAGCTTTTTGACTTGGATGGGATCATAAAAGATCGTCACGCTTGAAAAAGCCGCTATATATTCAATCATGCCTGGCACGGGATAACCATCAAGATACTCCGTAACGATCGTTACCTTACGATGGACATCAGGATGAATACCTTTGCCAAATTCAATAAGGATGGCCCCTTCACCCAAGGGAAACATTTGGACATGGGATTCAAGATCAGTACTTCTCTGCTTCAATTTCATTACCTCGTTCTATTGAATTCCCTCTTACTTAACTCCTACTGCCTGAATCTTTACGTTAGACTTCTCCAGAAATTGACGAATCATACGAGCGAATACTAAGGCATGAGAACCATCACCATGAATGCAAACCGTATCAGCTTTTATAAGAATATCCTGCCCTTGTTGTGACAACACTTTACCTTCTTTGACCATGCGCAGGACTTGGGAAATGGCTTGTTGTTGATCCGTAATTAAGGCATTGGGTTGGCTTCTGGGCGTCAATAAACCATCCACCTGGTAAGTCCGATCCGCAAAAACTTCATGAGCTGTTTGCAAGCCAATTTTTTCACCCGCCAAAACTAATTCACTACCCGACAGGCCAAATAAAATAAGGCTTGAATCCACGTTATATACGGCTTGGGCAATGGCGTCTGCCAAATCCCGCCGTTTGGCCGCCATATTATAGAGAGCGCCATGGGGTTTTACATGCTGCATGGTTCCGCCCTCGGCTTTTACAAAACCAGCGAGAGCACTTATCTGATAGACAACCATGTCATAGGCTTCCTGAGGAGATATCTCCATATTTCTTCTGCCAAAACCAATTAAATCAGGTAGCCCTGGATGAGCCCCAATGGCCACACTATTTGCCAAGGCAAGTTTTACTGTTTTGTGCATAACACTAGGATCCCCAGCATGAAAGCCACAAGCAATATTTGCCGATGTAACGAAAGGTAAAATTTCTGCATCAACGCCTAATTTGTAAATGCCAAAGCTTTCTCCTAAATCACAGTTCAAATCCACGCGATACATAAAAGCCCTCCTTCTATTTTTGAAAAAACAAAAAAGGCATTTCAAACAAAAAAATACTTTTTGTTTGAAGCGCCTTTGCTTCTTGATGGAAATTATTAGTTCCAACCCATATTATCTTTGACTTATGATACCATTGAAGGCTCTGGATGTAAATTTGAAAAAAACAATAGGGCACTTCAATTTTATCGAAGTGCCCTATTCCCGATTGTTAGATACAATAACCTTTCCCTACGTAAGGCGTCAATTGCCTCTTGCTCCGCACCTAAAATAAAGTGAATGCGATCACCAGTTTTAGCTTGGGCTAACTTTGACAAGTCCACCTGCATCACTGACCCTAACTTGGGGAAACCACGGGTCGTTTGATGATCAGCAGTCATAATAAACGGCATACCGTCAGCAGGTATTTGAATGGCCCCGAGACAGGCAGCATCCGATACGATATCAGCCTTATCAAGATGCTTAATTCTAGCACCTTCTAACCGATAACCAGTCCGATCAGATTGATTGGTTACGATATAGGTATTTTTAAAAAAAGTATCAACTGTCTCTCGGGTAAACATATTATCTTGAGGACCAAGGATGACTCGCAAGTTGATTTCTTCCGTATACTGAGGAAGATACAACGGTTCTAAGTTTCTAGGATACACGTCCCAGTCACTCTCTTGACCAACATATAGAACATCCCCTTGACGCAAACTTCTTCCCTCATAGCCTCCTACTTTCGCCCACGAGCAAGTAGACCGACTCTCTAGCACCAAAGGGACATCAAAGCCCCCTCGAATAGCCAAATAGGTTCGATAACCGCTAAGGGCAGCATCAAATTTAAGTTCACCTCGTTTGGGTACGAAAAAAGAAGACCAGCTAGTGATGGGCTTACCATTTAAGAGTCCTTGCATATCGGCTCCACAAACAGCCACCAACTGTTGCTCATCAAAGTTGAATGTTGCGCCCAAGCCCGTCATCTCCAAGACAGCAGCATGTATATGGTTGCCAACCAACAAATTGGCAACCCGACATGCATATCGATCCATCGCCCCCGCAATAGGCATACCATAGGCCTGATAACCCCAGCGACCTTCATCTTGGATGGTTGTAAAATAACCTTGTTGCGTCGTCGTAATCACGCTATTCACCTTCCATTACATATAACTAACTTTAGGTATGTAAGTGCCCGCTTCCACTTCCCTACGGATAGCAAAATAAGCATCAATGGATATATGGAAAAAATGCAGATAATCGCCAGGTGAAAACAAAAAAGGATTGGAGCTACTAGGATTAAAGGCTTTTATAGGAGTACGCCCAATCAGCCACCACTCCCCTTGACTTTCTATGGGATAAAAGCCTGTTTGGTTGCCACCGATTCCCACTGATCCTGCGGGAATTTTAGTGCGTAGCTTATCCTGACGCGGCAGTGCGATTTTGCTAGACAGACCACCTAGGTAAGGAAATCCAGGGATAAAACCTAGCATATACACCAAATACGGCTTTGAAGTATGAATGGTTATCACTTCCTCTGCTGACACCCCTGTATACCGAGCTACTATTTCCAAATCAGGACCCAAAACGCCACCATAACAAACGGGTATATGAAGAATTTTAGGAGTTAGACAGGCCACATCTGGTTGCCGGATCTCACTGATAAATTCCGTAATGACCAGGGATAACTCTTGACGAGTCAAAACTAATGGATCAAAATAAATTGTTACAGACCGGTAGGTTGGCACAATTTCGATAATACCCTTACTTTTTTTATTATGAAGCAATCGGCTCATTTGTTGTACCAGTCCATTAATCTCAGGAGAAATGACCGTTCCAAATTCGATGATCAATCCATGTTCCCCAGCCACCAACAGTTTAATATCATTAAAGTATTTTTTCATTAGCTTTTTCAACTCAATTCCCTTGTTTTTTACATCGCCACGACAAAAAAGCTATATCAGTAAACGATCTTGCACTAATTTGATAAATGCGCGTATGGCATGAGAAAGCCATTTTTCTTTATGATAGGTTAAATAAGCATTCATCTGAAGCTCAGTCCCCCGCCAGGGCAACACAATCAGTGCACCTGCTTCAATTTCTTGCCTTACAGTCCCTAGTGGCAAAACCGTGATTCCTAAGTTACTGATGACGAATTGCTTAATAGTTTGAATTTGGCCGATTTCTAAAATAGTCTGGGGAGAAATAGTCGCTTGTGCTAAGCTCTCTTCCAACATGGTTTGGTAACTTGTCGCTGAATCAATAAAAATCAGCCTTTGTTCCTGCAAATCTTCAATTGTTACTTGATCTAACTGAGCCAAACCATGATAAGGTGAAGCGACCATCACAATAGGTTCTGACCACAAAAATTTACTGACCAGATCTACTTCTTTCATATCAGAGTCGAGAAAAAAAGCCAAATCTATCATGTTTTTACGTAATAAGTTGCGAAAATCCCGACCTATACCAACTTTAATCTTTAATTCCACATCCGGATATAAAGAAGTATATTCTTTCAATAAATCGGTTAAAGCATATACACACAAGGACTCTGGCATGCCAATAATAAGGGGTCCCCGCGGCATTTCAAAGTTATCTAATTCATTTTTGGCATCCTCCGCCAACTTGGTGATTTTCTCCGCATAATCATAAAGCCGTTCACCATCGGTTGTGAGCATTAACTGATGACCAAATCTTTCAAACAGAACGGTATTTAATTCTTTTTCCAACAGTTGAATATGAGTTGTCACTGTAGATTGGGTATATGCTAAAAACTGAGCCGCCTGTGAGAAGTTACCCAATTTTACAATGCTCATAAAAGTTTTTAATTGTCGAATTTCCAAATCAATCATAACCTCCCACAAAATCAAAAAACAATTATATAAACCCAGCTAGCAGTACTATTGACTTGGCTTATATGGTATAGTAAAAGACAAATAAAGTCTATGGTCTTTTTGAACATTCCCTACAATCATAAATCTAACCATCGCCATTCGTCAAACATGATAATCGTCTCTTAGGATGGCAGGTATATAGAAAAAATTGTCGAAGTTTATATATGTATTCGCCATATACATCCTATGAAAAGCTGATCATCTAATTTGTAACCCTTCAGCAAGAGATGTAAAAGATTATAGAACACGGAGGTCTAACAAATGAATATTTTAATAAACGTAGAAAAGATAACAAAAAAGTTACATCTACACCTTCTCCAAGCATCAATCACAATGTGTAGCGCTTTTATCTTGCTGGTGCTGCTGGATATCAACTATGGTTTCTTTCGTCAAATGCCCCTCCGATCGGCTAGTGGCATGGGGAAAATGGCAGGTAGCGTAGCATTGTTCGTAGGTTGTGCGGCTTGTATGTATTATGTGCTACGAGAAGCCTATCTACGATCCAGACGAAACAATATTACTTTTCATACAGAAGTAGAAAACAGCATTAAGAGAGGTATTCAAATTTTCCGTCATATTCACCCCTTCTGTGGAGTTTTAGTGTTTTTGTTGGTATTAGGTCATGCTTATATTCTATGGTATGTGGTGGGAAAAACAGCTCCACGTGCCATTTATTCAGGATTCTTGGCCTTACTCTCCCTGGGATTGGTGACGGGTATGGGAAGCTATATCATCTTTAATGCTAGATACCTGCCAATGCGCAAGTATCACCGCATGGCAACGGGTATATTACTGGCTTTTGTGATCTTGCATTTGACGATCAGTTAGGAAAATAAAGGTACCGATACAAAAATCCTACAGATTTTTTTGAATTTCTGTAGGATTTTTGTATCGGTTTTTTTAACTTCATAGCCCATGTACTATTTTCATAAGGAATGGCCATGACTCTTCCTTAGTGCCGACGAAATAGCACCCAATGCTAGACTTGCCATACAATAGCCAACAATACTTTCGGCACCTTGATTGCGATTTAAGCCATCGGCCATAATGCCATCATAACAGCCGCCCGTTTCAGCATTAATCAGACTTTCATTACAAGAATTTTCACCCGTGTACCAAGCAAAACTCTGCTTGGCAAGCTTTAGCATACCTTCATCACCAGTGACCTCATACGCCGCCAAATGGGCTAGGGTAGACATGGAGGCCTCGACAGGTTGCTGATCATATAATGCCGCTTGATCCCCACGTTCCCACCAACCTCTACACCCCACGGGCCTGAAAAAGCCATCCCGAAATGCATCTTGATCAAGAAACTTCATACTGTCCTGCCCAATATGGAGAAACCGATTTTGGCCCGTTTTGCGGAAAGCCACGAACATAGCCCACGGCAGTAGGGCATTATCATAAGTAAGATTGTCTTCAAACCAGCACCAATCCTTTTCCTCTGCACATTGTTCAAAAGCAACAGCAATGGAATTCGCAAGCTTGAGGATCAGACGTTCATTTACAATCCCGGGGATAAAAGCAAGACCAATGAGCGCATATGCCTGCCCTCGTAGCCATTGAAGAGAAGAGATAAGTGGTAAGGCGTGACTTAACGCACTAGTACAAACATCTTTTATCCCACGAGGCATCACGGGAGAAACCAAGGTATACCCTAATGCCCACAGGCAACGACCGAAACATTCTTCCGAGCCTTGCTCCTCCGTAAATTTTCGATCATAAGTCATAAAATTCCGAAAATGGCCCTTTTCATTCTGGGCATATAAAATGAATGCCAAGTAGCGATCAACTAATGCCAAGTACTGGGGCTTGGGCTTTTTTTCATAAAGCATCACTGCCATAATTAATGCCCTAGCATTGTCATCCGTTGTATACCCCTTCCCCAAATCAGGAACATTGTAGCGGCTGTGTTGAAACATACCTGTATCATCCGTCATCCGAAAGATATGTGTCTCATCAAGGTCAAGGCCCTTGCCTAATCCAATCATGATATCGCCCTCATTCTATGCCGTTTAACGTTAGGAAAATGGAGATGAGTATGTTGCAGTACCAAATGGGTCAGAGCAGGACGAAGTATCGTCCCACATAACTGGGCATATTGATCGGCAACAGTAACCCATGACATTGTCCGACCAATTTCCAATGTCTTCATTTCCATTTTTTCTTTTTCCACAGGGTTGCCCAGTACCCTACGAATGCATGATGCCATGGAGTCGGAATCTTTAAATTTAGCAAGCATTCCACGACCATGACCTAACATTTCCTCGGCATAACGGTAGGGAGTTGATACAATAACTCGTCCACATCCCATGGCATATGCCAACGTCCCACTCACCGCCTGCTCTTTCGACAGATACGGTGTAAGATAAATATCAGACAAATTAAGATAGGTAATGACTTCTTCCTTGGTCAGGTACTTATCAATAAACCGGATATTATCTTCCACCCCGAGGCTTTGGGCTAAATCCATCAAGCTCTGTCGATATTTTTCCCCCATCCGTTCTTTAACGCAAGGATGGGTCTTGCCAAGGATCAGATAAACCAAGTTTTCATAATCTGGCAGGACTTTTGCCACCGCTTCAATCCCATACTCAAGGCCTTTGGCGGGACTTATCAATCCAAAACTACTCATAACTTTTTGATCTTGTAGACCGTACTGGATTTTTAATTGCTGCCGTGATTCCACATGGATATTAGGGACACCATGGGGTATAAATACCAGTTTATCTAACGAGATACCATACGTCCCAGCCAAGATAGGAATGGAACTCTTGGCCATTGTCACAACCTTTGTGCTGAGTTCTCCCAAGTCTCTCAAGACAGCCCGTTGTTTTGCAGATGGTTCTAACAGTACCGTATGTGTCGTGACGATAAAAGGAATCTTCAACCTTTTAGCCAGGTCAATAATGTATTCGCCACATTCCCCACCATAGATCCCATATTCATGCTCGATAATCAAGAGATCCACATGATCATTAATCCAAAGTGCCGTTGTCAAATAGCTCCGACGGTCATGTTGCCTCAGTATGTTTTTCACCTGGGGATTGCTATAGCTATAGCCTTCCTTATCCACCACGGCAATGATACTGGGGCGAACCAATGGATTTTTACTGATTTCCGTGACCAAATCCTCCGTAAATGTAGCCAATCCACACTCTCGCGGCGGATAGGTACTTAAAAAACCCATATTAATTATTTTATTTTTCCCTACCATTTTCCTCATCTCCTTATTTTCTTCAGCAACCTTTATATTTTCCTATTTTTATAACTGAGCCCCTTATAGATGCCCCAATGGCCTTTTCTAAAGGACTCAACATCAACCCATAATTTTTGTGGTATGGGTTGTTTTGTTGTATACCAATCCGCCGCACCTTCTACCAGTTTTTGTGGTGATGCATTTCGTCCAAAATAGGATATGTTGAGAAGTGAAACGCTAATTCTAACGTTAGCCTCATTACCTTCAGACCATTCCTGAGCATCAAGTTCTTTATTTTTAGTTAGCCATACAATGCCCCCCCCTGACTGGTTCAGACAGCCCTTTGCCAATATCTGTTCCAAATTTTTCTCTGTTGTAAAATGATATAATCTCATAGTATCATTTTCCTTTCTATAAGACGCATTGCTATCTGTTACACTTTTTATATTCTTAGGTTGGGCATTTGCCAAAAGACCCTGTTTTCCAATGGATACGTCTGATTAATAAAGGGATTCATCTAAAGGTTCTGGGCACCTTTTAAGGTATTCCAGCAAATCCTCCACATGGGTAATGGCCAAGGCGATACACGAATCGGCTCCTCCGTAATACATTTTCAGCAACCCAGTCTTATCATCTAACACCCATCCGCTAGGAAAAACCACGTCATCCACATCGCCCTCTCGTTCATAGGGTTCTGTTGGCCCAAAAACCCATTCATCACTCCGATGCAATACCTTTAGAGGATTCTCTAAGTCCAGTAGTGCCATCCCTAAGCGGTAAATAGATCCAGAGGCCGTCTGGCGCACACCGTGGTATAAAAGGATCCACCCTTCAGCCGTTTCAATGGGTGGGGCCGCTAGACCAATTTTCCCGCCATCCCACCAACTACCTCGCCGGGCATGCATTAATACTTGACGATCGTCCCAATGGACAAAGTCCTCCGTAAATGACAACCAAATGTGAGCACCCTCTATATAATTGGTAGTAATCGGCCGATGAATCAGTGCCCATTTCCCGTTTATCCTGCGGGGAAAAAGTGCGGCATCCTTATCATCCGGTGGTCTAAGGGGGCCGAACCGTTCAAACTCCACAAAGTCCTTCGTCATGGCCATCGCCACAAGGGGGCCACCCCGAGAATAGGCCGTATAGGTAATGGCCCACTTACTCAGTTCGGGAAGCCAAGTAATTCTAGGATCTTCAATTCCCCACCGTTCTTCTGGATAATTTTCTGGATCAGCTTCAAACGTGGGCACTTTATCAACCTGCCAATTGCTGACTCCATCTTCACTAATGGCCTTGGTAAGGTGAGAAAATCCTCGCCGATCCTCCACACGCGCCAACAATAAAACCTTGCCGTGAAACATGGTCGCCGCTGGATTGAACACTGTATTGGCGTGATAAGGCCAATTTCTAGCTGTCAAGATGGGATTATGAGAATACCTCTGAAAAAGTTCTTTGTATGTATTGTTCTCGTTTTTTAGTTTGCTTTCAAATCTATACTTGGCCATAAAAAAACCTCCTACGTTCTGGATACTCGGCATTTGCCGGTGAATGTGATATATCACACCCAGTCTCCTATCTTTCGTGGCGGTTAGAACACAATATTATATTGTCAGTAATCGTCAATAGGCTTTAATATCTATGTCTAATTATACTATAAATCATCATTTTTGTCAAATAATCGTTTTCCCCAAATAAGCAATTGTCCCTTTGTGTTAAACATTTGTGTAACATCATTCCCAAATTAAGCCAACTTGAACCATATTTTTATAGATTATCTGTAATGCTAGACATGTTCCGCGCCTTCCTATTGCCATCATCCCAGACCTGAATATCCGCTCCTATTCCTGTACATAAAATGGGGTACGACAAGTGCCGATACGGGGGGCACTAGATATTATGGATCGTGGAATAAACAAAATAGAGAAACAAAACCAAATGATTGGTCCTGCTTCTCTATTAAAACTGATAAAATCATAAGAATCTTAGCCGTTCAGCGGGGCGGTAGTAACAAATGATGAAATAGTAACTCCGAATCATTGCTGACCGGCTCTACGGATTTTTCAATTTTCATCCGTAACAAACTTCCCTGCCAACAATCCCAAACTAAATCCGCTAATCCTTGTGCTGGCAAATCATTTCTCACTTTCCCCAACTGCTGTCCAAGGAGGAGACGATCGCCTAAAATCTTTTTGTATTCATTGACCGATTGCTGTAAGGCCATGCGACATTCTTCACTGGCTTCACTGATTTCGGCAGAAAGATTACCTACGAGGCAGCCTTTTTTTATTTCAGCACATCGATATTTTTCGGTCAATTCTAAAAAGACCCTACTCAAGGCGTGATAAGAATCTTCCGTTTCCGTTGCTCTATCTAGACTACTTGTCCATTGTTTGATACTTATGTCTGTATAATAACGAATGACGGCTACGCCAAACTCCTCCTTACTGGAGAAATAGTTGTAAAAAGAGCCTTTGGGAATATCGGCTAATGTGGCAATCTCTTGGATTCCGGTAGCATTGAAGCCTTTTTGTTCAAAGAGTGACAAACCGACTTCCAATAAATTTTGTTTTGTTTTTTCCAAATCTGCACTTTTTTTTCTCGCCATGTTATGCTACCTCCTTCCATGATACTATCTGCATGACTCCTTGCCGGCTCACTCCATAAAGATTAGAAGAGGCAGATAAAACCGCCTCTTCTTTTGTCCAATCATTACTTAGGACGATGATTGTTACGACAATGTTTTTTCTACACCAAGTTCAAAAGGAATGAGTTCCCCGGTTCGATGTTCATGAGTTTTAGTGGCCCAAGCTGGATCGGCCAATAAGGCCCTCCCCACTGCAACCAAATCAAATTCTTTTTTCTCCAACCGTTCCATGAGAGGTGCGAGACTTGCTGTTTTTGCCCCTTCTCCCTTAGTGAAAAAGTCGATGACATTGTTGTCCAGGCCCACAGATCCAACCGTAATGGTTGGTTTGCCCGTCAACTTCTTAGTCCAGCCCGCTAAGTTTAAAGATGATCCTTCAAACTCTGGTTCCCAATAACGTCGTGTGGAGCAATGGAAAATATCCACGCCGGCTTTGACTAAGGGTGCTAAAAAAGCAGCCAATTGTTCCGGTGTCTCTGCCAGTTTTGCCGTATAATTTCCCAATTTCCATTGAGAAAAGCGAAATACAATAGGGAACTCTGGACCAACGGCCTCACGACAAGCTCTGATAATTTCAACGGCAAACCGAGAGCGTGCTAGCATATCGCCACCATAATTGTCTTGACGCTGATTTGTTTTTTCCCAAAAAAACTGATCGATTAAGTATCCATGGGCACCGTGAATCTCAATGCCGTCAAAACCGAGACGTTTCGCATCACGGGCAGCCTGCCCAAAGGCTTTGACAATGTGATCAATTTCGGATAAGGTCATTGGCTCTGATACTTTTTCCCCTGAATTTACATCAATCCCTGATGGACCA